>Ga0157370_10001775_pt1 | contig 26611 bp, 23 predicted proteins | sample C35metaG_FD_113463 | JGI IMG/M metagenome (GOLD analysis project Ga0157370, IMG submission 113463) | Corn rhizosphere microbial communities from Kellogg Biological Station, Michigan, USA - C3-5 metaG | ecosystem: Host-associated > Plants > Roots > Rhizosphere > Soil | place: USA: Michigan...
ATGAACAGGAATATCCGCATGCGCAGGGTTATGATAACTTTGTAAAACAGTTACTAAAGTATTTTCCTGATGAAGAGGAAAACCTTAAAACTTATTGTCAGAAACTTATTGATACCTGCGATTCTTTTCCGTTATACAACCTAAGAAACAGTGAGGAAAAGTATAGCGAAGAAGTTCTTTCGGAAAACGCCAAAACATATATTGACACAGTTACACAAAACGAAAAATTAAGAGCTGTGCTTGCAGGATCTAACTTTTTGTATGCAGGAATAGAAGATAAATCTCCATTGTATGTACACGCGCTTTCGGTTAACTCATACATGCAGAGTTCATGGCGCTGTATAAATGGTGGTAGCCAGATTACTAAACAGCTTATAAAGCAGCTTAAAAAGTATGGTGGAGAAACTTACAAATACAGGGAGGTAACAGGTTTTGGTTTTGAAGATGATAAACTTGTTTCGGCTAAAATAAAAAATGGTGAAGAGGTTTTTGGCGATATATTTATTTCTAATATAGAACCTAAAACCACACTAAACCTGATAGGTAAAGAGAGATTTAGGAAATCATTTTACAACCGTGTGCAGGGACTTGAATGTGTAGGTTCGGCATTTAGCCTTTATATTGTATTTAAGCCCGAAACATTTAAATACCTGAATCATAACTACTATCATTTTAAAGACAGTACCAAGGTTTGGAAAACCATGCACGCCACACAGGAATCATGGCCGGAAGGCTATATGGCTTCTATGAATGTTTCGTCTAAACAGAACGAATGGGCAGAAAGTATGACATTGATTACTTTCATGGATTTCAATGAGGTGCAGCAATGGGCGCATACCCATAACACTACCGCCGAGGAAGCCGACAGGGGAGAAGCTTACACACGTTTTAAAGAACAAAAAACAGAGCAATTCCTTAAAGAGGTTGAAAAAAAATTCCCCGGAATAAGAGATTGCATAAAATCGGTTCATGCGTCTACACCATTATCCTACAGGGATTATATCGGTGGGCAAAACGGTAACCTGTATGGCTATGTAAAAGATTCTAACAACCCAATGAAAACTTTTATCTCTGCTAAGACCAAAATAGATAACTTGTATCTTACGGGGCAAAGTATAAATATGCACGGTGTTTTGGGTGTTACCATAGCAGCCGCTGTAACCTGCGGCGAAATTTTAGGCAAAGACTACCTGATTAATAAAATAAACAGCGAAATAAACCAGTAAGAAAATGAAAAGGTTGGTATATGCACTATCGTTACTACATGCAGCACTGCTGTTGGTTTCGTGTGGCACATACAAATCACTTCATGACAAACCGGTTACTGATGGTTATAATGTTACGGTTCCCGTTGTTACAAAACAAAATGACAGCGTAAGGCAGAGCGGAAATAATTTCCTTCTAAAAAACAAGCAGGGCTTATGGGAGCTTTATGTTGAGGGAGACCCACTGCAAAGGGGGCTGGTAACAGGCGCGCTTTCTCAGGATTTAATTCAGAAACAGGAGACTGCATTTCTGGGCAAAGTCCAGGAAATTGTACCATCAAGATTCAGGCAACGTATTTTAAGGCAGTTCTTAAAGTGGTATAACAGGAAAGTATACCTGCATGTGGAACCTGAATACAAGACTGAAATTTATGGTCTTGCACAATATACATCTCACGACTACGACTATGTAGCGCCGCCTTATCTTCGCGTATTATACCTTCACGCAGCACATGATATTGGGCATGCCCTTAAGGATCTTTCACTGGTTGGCTGTACCTCTTTTGCCGCATGGGACAATAAGACCGAAGACGGTTCTTTGTTAATAGCCCGTAACCTTGATTTTTATGCAGGAGATGATTTTGCTAAAAATAAACTGATTTCATTTGTAAAACCATCAACAGGTTATGCTTTTATGTCGGTAGCATGGGCAGGAATGATTGGTACGCTTTCGGGTATGAACGCCGAGGGATTAACGGTTACCATCAATTCGGGAAAATCTGACATGCCGCTTATTGCCAAAACTCCTATATCCATACTTACACGAGAGATACTGCAATATGCCAAAAATATAGATGAAGCTATCGCTATTGCTAAAAAGCACGAGGTATTTGTTTCAGAAAGCATCATGGTGGGCAGTGCCCACGACCATAAAGCAGTACTTATTGAAGTATCGCCTAAAAAGTTTGGGGTATATGAGGTTGAGAATAGTACGCAGCTTATTTGTGCTAATCATTTTCAGAGTGATGTTTATAAGGGCGATGAAAATAACAGGCAGGCTATTGTAAACAGCCATTCAGAATACCGCTATGAAAGAATGAAAGAACTGCTTAATGAGCAGGATAAAGTAAATCCGGTAAAGGCTGCGGCAATAATGCGCAATACAAAAGGTCTTAACGAACTGGCATTGGGTTATGGTAATGAAAAGGCTATAAATCAATTATTAGCACACCATTCGGTTATCTTTAAACCTGAACAAAAGCAGGTATGGGTGTCTTCTAATCCGTACCAATTGGGTGAATATGTTGCGTACGATCTTGATGAAATTTTCGGTACAGACCATACAGGCATAGTTCATTCGATGGCAATCGATTCGCTGGCTATCCCAAAAGATGATTTTGCAGAATCATGGGCTTTTAAAAATTACGAAACATTTAGGATTGAAGACCGGAAAATAGATAGTGCTATAAGAACAGATGAACATCTTGATGCAGAATATATAAAATACTATCAGTCCTTAAATCCTGACTATTGGGTGGTATATTATAAAGCAGGTGTTTATCTTTACAACAAAAGATACTACACTGCCGCACGTGCCGAATTTGAAAAGGCATTGACAAAAGAAATTACAACACTTCCTGATAAAGAGAAGACACAGGCATATCTTAAGGAAATAAATAAGAAACTAAAATAGCATGGATATCCCTTCTATAGAAATGGCGTCGCTGCCTGAAATTAAAAAGCATCAGGAACAGAAGCTTAAAGAAGCATTGCGTTATGCTGCGGATAATTCGCCATACTACCGGAAACTTTTTAGTCAGGAAAACATTCCTATAGAAAATATCTCAACGCTTAAAGACCTCCAACAACTCCCTGTTACTACAAAAGAACAGCTTCAGGAGTTTAACGACGATTTTTTGTGCGTACCTAAATCGCAGATTATAGATTATACCACCACATCAGGTACATCGGGGCGCCCTGTTACTTTTGGCCTTACCGATAAAGACCTTGACAGGCTGGCTTACAATGAAGCGATTTCTTTTATCTGTTCAGGAATTAAAGAGGGTGACGTTGTTCAGCTCATGACTACTATAGACAGGCGTTTTATGGCCGGGCTTGCTTACTTTTTAGGGCTTCGCAAGATAAAAGCGGGGGTTATCCGTGTGGGGGCAGGTGTGCCGGAACTCCAATGGGATTCTATATTAAAATATAATCCGTCGTATCTTATTACGGTGCCGTCGTTTTTGCTTAAGCTTATTGAATATGCCGAGGCGCATGGTATAAATTATAATAACAGCGGCATTAAAGGTGCTATATGTATAGGAGAACCTTTGAGGAATCAGGATTTTTCTAATAATACCTTATCACAAAAAATACTGGATAAATGGGGTATTAAATTGTTTTCAACCTACGCATCAACCGAGATGAGTACTGCGTTTGCCGAGTGCGGGTATTCGTGTGGAGGGCATCATCATCCGGAGCTTATTATTGCTGAGGTGTTGGATGAAAACGACAAACCAATTACAGACGGTAGTGCAGGGGAACTTGTGGTAACTACATTAGGCATTGAAGGAATGCCATTGATACGTTTTAAAACAGGCGATATCGTGCAATTGCATAACGAGCCCTGCCAATGCGGGAGAAATTCTATGCGTATTGGCCCTGTAGTAGGCAGAAAACAACAAATGATAAAGTATAAGGGTACAACATTGTATCCGCCTGCGATGATTGATTTACTGCGTTCTTTCCCTGAGATACAAAATCATATCATAGAGATTAGTACGAACGATCTTGGCACAGATGAGATATTGATAAAGGCTGTTGCTGCAAACCCTACTGATGCATTACTTACAGAGATAAAAGATCATTTTAGGGCGAAGTTACGAGTGACACCAAAAATTGTTTTTGCATCTGCCGAAGAGGTTAATAGTATCATGTTTAATCCGATGAGCCGCAAGCCGATAAACTTTATTGATAAGAGGAGTTAATTAAGTTTCTAAAAATAAGCCCTTAACTGAATACTTCCTGTATGAATGGCTTTACTGGTTTCGCTTTTTCTTCCCTGATAGCTAATATTCACATCCAGATACTGCGTAAGATTTTTTTGCAGCAATAGCCTCCACGTTAAGTTTTGTCCTGCCTGTAACCCTTCAAGCATTTGGTAAGCAGCCGGAGAAAGTGAATTACCCGTAAAGTCATTCTTATAAAGCGAAAATTCGCCATTGGCAGTAAATTGTTTTTCAGATGCATAACTGAAAGAAGTGCCTAATCGTTGCTGGTTCAGTAATTCCATTTCTCCTATCTGGTTTTCTTTTTTCTTGTATTCATAGAAAACATCCCAACTCGCATTACGCGAAAAGATATAAGACACCTTCGGCGAAAGCCCAAATCCATTTATTTTAAAATTCTTGCTTCCGTAATTTTCAGATTGCGAATCTGATTTGTTGGTTTGTCCTAAAAATCCGAAAAGCCATGTTTTTAGTACGAGATGCGCATATTGTAATTGATGCGAATTGTTGCTGTTTTCCTGAGATCCAACGGTAAGCAACGTCCTCGCGCGGTTTTTAAGGTAAGTATAGGTAACAGAATGATCCTGTTTCCCACGATTATAAAAGAGGCTGTTCCGTATGCCGGAGTTTAGCCCCAGCAGGTTCTTTTCGCTTTGTGAAAACGGATTGAGGTCAAAATTGCCGGAGTCGCGCTCAATTTTTCTGTCCGCAGAAAATGAAGCCTGATCATAGAAATAAGAAAGGAATTTTTTAAACCCGGTTTCGTTTTGCCATTGGTTGGGATTTAATGTAACCGATTGCGAAAATTTATTCTGGTGGGTACGCACAAATACCTGATTTGGTAAAAATACGCGTACAAAGGTAGCCTTGTCGGGAAAAGGAGAGACTTCAAATTCCTGTAATTCCTGAATGCCGTTGCCATTATAATCATTCCAAGTATATACACCCTGTCCGGCAGCTACTTCAAGATAGGTAAATTCCTGTTGGGCTATGGTTCCCGATGTCGTTTCATACGCTGTATTAACCTGTACTAACTGATCCCAATAACGATCATTATACAGTAACCTTGAATTTAGCGATGGCTCGCTTTTAAATGCAGGATCTTCAAATTTAAGGTTACGATAGTTCACAAATACGGTAAGATCGCTCTTTTCTGTTTGTACCAATCTTGATTTCAAATAGTATGAATGCGAAGTATTTACTTTTTGAAGTAATCCGTTTACAAGGCTGTCGTTTGAACGTTGCAGATAGCCAAGCTCTACATATACTTTTGTACTGTCGCCACGGCCTATAAAAGCGCCAAATTCATTAAAACGCTGGCTTAATGTGGTGAATTGCTGTGTCTCTTTTATTTTTTCGCGGTTGTCTTCTAAACGGACTGTACCACCCACCCAGTTTTTGCTGAAGTGGTATTTTGCTAATGCTTCGTTACGCACAAATGTTGAGGTAGAATACTGGCTGTCGCTGTTCATAAAGCTGCCCCTGTTTTGGATTAGAAGTTGCTTAAAGTTAAGGCGGCCATCTATTACATGGCGTGTGCCATTAAAGGTGTTCGAAAAATCAAGCTTTTCTAACTGATAATTTACAATACCTTTTTGAGGTAGCCTAAGCGTTGCTCCTGTAACCAGGTAGCTTTGGTTCCCATCGGTAGTAATGATATTGGCAAGGTTCCAGTCGCGGCTAAATTCTATATTAAATAAACGTTCTATCGTCCTGAAATCTTTCTGGATGAACTGATAGTTTGCAAATCCGTCAAGCTCCCAGGTGCCTGTGTAAAGACGTTGTTTTGCATTTATTTTTCCGGCAAGCCCGTTATTATTATTGTCATCTATCGGGGAAAAAAGGTTGAGGTCATTGGTGCTTATACCTGCTTCAAAATCGATAGATGTCTTTTCACTTGGATTGTATTTACCCAGCAGCGTTGCTATCTGTATTTTGGTAGGGGGTGTTAGGCGTACAACAGGTTCATAATTTCCCTGGGGGACACCGTCTATGGGAGGAACATACTGGTAAATACGGCCTACCGCGGCGGCATTGGCTAAAATATAATTTCCCAGGTTATTACCTACAAGGCTAAACTTAACGTTATATAATGTGTCGTCGGCGACGTTAGAATATTCAAAGGCTTCAACACCATTTATAGTTACTTTTTTATAAAGTGTTTTATTTTCTGAATACGAATCCTCATATGCCGAAGGCGCTGTCATTTTGTTTACATCGTCGCCGGCCTCTTTTAATATGGCTGCCTGTTCAGGAGAAAGATTTTGTTGTAGCGGTTGGTTTTTCATATCGTTTTCAGAATATACAAAGCCACCAATGCTCCAGGTTTCTGCCTCGTGCGTTACACCGCCATAAGTCACAAAACGTGTGTAGCTGCGCTCAGAATACTGGTATTCTATGTTAATACGCATTTCAGATGTAATAGGAAATAGCGAGGTAAATATTATTTCCCCGGCATTATAATCAATGATGTAGTCATTGTTTTCACCACGTTCAAGAAGGATTCCGTTTACAAATACCCTTTCAGATCCTGATATAACCAATACATAGAGTTCATCATTGGGCCCACGCAGCTTATAAGGACCCTGATTGCCTTCCTGTCCGGTAAAAGTACTCTTGGCATATTGTCCACGAACCAACGCTGCAGCGGCGAATACAGACGTTTTGTTCCCTTCTCCACCAAAGGTAAATGAGGTGGAAAGGCCCTGTACTTTTTTATTGAAATTTAGAAAGCGGGATTGACGGTTTTCCAGAAAAAGGTCGCCCGCACGGATATTCCATTTATCAGAATACATTTCGATAAATATCTGGTCAAATTCATCCAGCTTTTGCGAATAGCCACCTTCCTGTAACGGAATATTAGTATCCTGTATAGAAGCCCGAAGGCTTACCTTATCTGATATTTTCCCGGTTATTTGTAAGTCAAGATTAGAGTTTACAACGGCACTCTGGTTATTACCAACAGTAATGCCCCTCGTTATACTACCTGATGTATTAAGTCCGTCAAAAGGCTTAAAAGAATTTACAGGATCTCGGGTAACTTTATACAAATTGGTCGCTCCGGCAGAATTGCTTACCACCCGGCTGTCATCATAAATACTGTATTTTTTGGTAAGGTAATCAGGGTAGGCTAAGTAGCGCACAGTTAGGGTATCCTGAGAAGTAAACCCATTGCGAAAAACCAGCGTGCTATTGCGGAAATCTACTTTGTAAAAAGAAGTGTCGATAATGGTACCGTTAGCATCCTGAAGCTTAAAAAAAGCTTTGTTGATGCTTACAGTGTCTATTTTTATAGTGTCCTGAACAGCAAGTATTTTCCGGTTTTTATATGGCGTAGTTATCTCCTGCCCGTAAAGTGCAGAAACACAACATAGAAACACCACTAAAAGCCCGTTTTTCAGCATAGTACACTATAAACTCAAAAAAGGCAAAAGTAGTGTATTTAAAGGGAAGATTTAAGAAGCAATACTATATTACAAACGCTTAGACCAGTTCTTAGGAGAACGTGATGTGTGGAAAATTCCAACAATAATAATGTTTTCAGGATTTATAATGTAATGAATACCATAGGGGAAACGTGAAATAAATAAAACCTTTACATTTTTGTATCGTTTTTGATAGGCTGTTGGAGTCCGAATTATTTCACTAATTCCTGCTTCCATACAAAGTTCAAAATCATAAGATAGTCCCTCACGCTGTTATTCATACCAAAGTATTATTTCTTCAATGTCGAATAATGCTTCTTTTGTAAATTGAATCTGAATCATTAACGAATACTTTTCAGATGAGTTTTTACTTCATCCCAACTGTACAACTCTGTTTTGCCTTCTTCAAGATTTTTTAGGCGTAAATCAAGCTCTTTTTTTACATCATCAGAAATCTCAAGGTTATTTTTCGAAACACTATCCCATAATTGCTCCGCTAAAATTATCTTTTCAGCATTGCTATATCTGTCTAAATCCTTTACTTTCATTTCTGTTTCTTTTTTATAAAATTAAAAAACTTTATTGAATTTATATCATTAATATATGTTTTTCAGCATAGTACACTATAAACTCAAAAAAGGCAAAAGTAGTGTATTTAAAGGGAAGATTTAAGAGAGCTAAAAGTGAATGGTCTTTTAAGAATTAAAAAAAGCTTCGCAAGAGCGATACAATATATCACTCTTCCGAAGCTATAGATTTTTCGACTCTGCTACGCTCAAACAGCGTGCAAAGAGTTATTGCTAATTACTTAGAACTTTCTTTCGTAACCAGTTGTAACGTTTCACGGCTTATCTGTTTTACAAGTACCTCTTTGCCCTGTGCAACAGCATCGGCAGAGTTTTCGGTAAAATGGCGTATGGTGTATAACGATACATTGTCGTTATATGTTACCTGGAACTTTTTAGACAAGATGCTCTTCAGTTCAGGGAAATTGCCAAATTTATCGTCTACACATACCGAGAAGCTGATAGCTGTATTCTGTATAAGCGTTACCTTAATTTTGTATTTGTGCAGGAGCATGAATATCTCGCTTATGTTTTCTTCCATGATAAAAGAAAAATCAAGTGACGAAAGTGATATTAATAACTGGTCTTTTTTCACGATAAAACATGAAGCCTGTGGCTCAAGGTCTGCGCCTTTGCTTACCCTTGTACCCGGTAATAACGGATTGATAAACGATTTTACAAAAAGCGGAATTTCTTTTTTCTGTAACGGTTGCAATGTTTTCGGGTGAATCACCGTTGCTCCATAAAAAGCAAGCTCAATAGCTTCACGGTAAGAAATCTGGTTAAGCAGTATTGCATTTTCAAAATAACGTGGGTCGGCATTCATAACGCCGGGTACGTCTTTCCATATTGTTACGCTTTCTGCACTCAGGCAGTAGGCAAAAATGGCTGCTGTATAATCAGATCCTTCTCTTCCTAAAGTGGTAGTGAATCCGTTTTCGTCAGACCCTAAGAAACCCTGTGTAATGTTCAGCGTCTTTTTCTTAAGCCCTTTAATGTTTTGCTGTGTTTTATCCCAGTCAACAATCGCATCACGATAGGTATTGTCGGTTTTTATATATTCACGAACATCTATCCATTGGTTTTTAAGTCCGCGTGAATTGAAATAGTGACTTACTACGGTTGTAGAAAGTACTTCGCCCAGGCTTACAACCTGATCGTATACAAAGTTGTAATTAGGCGATTTATTATGCTGAAGAAAACTTTCAAGATCTGTAAAGATAGCGTTGATAGCCGCAAAAACAAGATTGTTCTCATCTTCAAACAAGTCCATTAAAATCTGGTTGTGGTATTTCTTTACTTCCTGTATAGATGCCCGCAGTTCAGGAGATTTATCAAAGTAGTTCTTTATAACCACCTCGAAGGCGTTGGTTGTCTTGCCCATGGCAGATATAACCAGCAATACGTCTTCGTGGCCTACTTTTTCTAAAACATCATACACATTCTTAATACCATCGGCATCTTTAACTGATGCTCCTCCAAATTTGAATACTTTCATCTTTAATGTTTATAAATCTAATGTAAACTTTGTAATTCCTTCCTCATTCATCTGGACTGTTAACCAGTCCTGAAATATTGTTGCTCCTGAACGCTCATAAAATTGTATAGCATGCGTGTTCCAGTTTAGTACGGCCCACTCTGCACGGCGAACGCCTTCTTCTTTGGCAAACTTAATTACTGCTTTATAAAGCGCACTCCCGGCACCCGTACCACGTTTCTCAGCTTTTACAATCAGGTCTTCTAAATGAATGGTTTTTCCTTTCCATGTAGAATAGCGATAATAAAATAATGCCATACCTATAATTTCGCCATCCTCTTCTGCTACAAATGTATTGAAGAGCGGGCTGTTACCAAAGCCATCCCTCTCTAATTCCTGAACATTTACCACTACGGCGTCGGGTTCATTTTCAAAAACCGCCAGTTCATTTATCAGCTCGAGAACCGCCGCCATATCTTCTATGCGTCCTTTTCGTACTAACATGTTTCAAATTTGCGCAAAAATACGTGCAAAAAGGTATAGAAATAATAATTTATTTTCATATCACAAAAATTTCGATATTTGTGCCCTCAACACAACTACAACGTTATAGTAATGGAAGAACGCAACAAAACGCTTGGTGAATTTATCATCGAGAGGCAGGAAGATTTTAAATACTCTTCGGGGGAGTTATCAAAACTTATAAATTCAATACGACTTGCTGCTAAAGTAGTGAATTACAAGGTGAATAAAGCAGGTCTTGTAGATATCATAGGTAAATTTGGCGAACAGAATATACAGGGTGAAGACCAGCAAAAACTGGATGTTTATGCTAATGAAATCTTCATGCAGACACTTATAAACCGTGAAATTGTATGCGGTATAGCCTCCGAAGAAAATGATGATTATATCACAATTCAGGGTAATGATGGTGCGCATAACAATAAATATGTTGTTTTAATCGATCCGCTTGATGGTTCATCTAATATAGATGTAAATGTGTCTGTAGGAACAATATTCTCTGTTTACAGAAGGGTTACACCTGTTGGTACACCGGTAACAATGGAAGATTTCCTTCAGCCGGGTGTTAACCAGGTTGCTGCGGGTTATGTAATTTACGGAACATCTACCATGTTAGTATATACTACAGGTAATGGCGTGAATGGATTTACGCTTAATCCTGCTATTGGTACATTTTATTTGTCACACCCCAACCTGACTTTTCCTAAAGACGGGAATATATACTCTATAAATGAGGGTAATTATGTTCATTTTCCGCAGGGAGTTAAAGATTATATCAAATATTGCCAGCTTGAAGAAGGCGACAGGCCATATACGTCAAGATATATCGGAAGTTTAGTGTCCGATATTCATCGTAACATGATAAAAGGAGGTATTTATATTTATCCTACAAGTTCTAAAGCGCCAAACGGAAAACTAAGGCTGTTGTATGAATGCAATCCTATGGCCTTTATTGCTGAACAGGCAGGAGGTAAGGCATCAGACGGATTTGGGCGTATAATGGAGGTTGTACCAACTGAGCTACACCAGCGCGTACCATTTTTCTGTGGAAGTACTAATATGGTACTAAAAGCAGAAGAGTTTATGGGTAAATATGGGAGGTAAGTTTCGAAGGAACTGAATTCTAAAGTAGCAAAGTCCACAAAGACAATAAAAAAAAGCCCCTTATGGGGCTTTTTTGTTATTTGTTCATGTGCTGCATTTCGTAAAGGAAAGTGTCTAAATCTACATTTAGTACCAGCAATGATAAAGCTTTGTCTACTATGTAATGTACGTTACCCGGTGTAAAGCCCAGAGCAAGTGCAAAACGTGTAAGTATTTCTTTTTGTCTTGGCCCAAGTATGTGGTCTGCATATACCATTCTTGAAAGGTCATACAAACGCTCCAGTCTGTGCACGTGAAGATACGGAGGGTTAATTGGGTATCTTAATGGGTTTGCAAGAATTTCGGTGTATTCTTCCTGCGAAATTTCAAGCTCTTTAGCAAGTTTGTCAAGAAAGTGGCGTTCTTCTGTAGAAAGGTGGCCATTTTCCATAGCAACCCTTACGATTGCAGAAAAGTGTCCTTTATTCCTATTCTTAAAACCACTATCGAATAAATCTGAGATAGACATATTTTTTCTGTTATTATTTGGGGGCAAATATACTTCTATATTTCAGCATGGAATAATTTTTTGACAGATTTTAGCGTTATAATGTCCCTTTTTATAACACTAAGCGCAAAGTTTAGTTGCAAAAAATAATGTAAGTTTACAGTTTAAATTATTATCAGCCGCATCATGTCAGAATTTTGGTTATATTTTGAAACAGGCCTGCGCCACGTACTGGATATCAATGGTTACGACCATTTGCTTTTTATTACAATGCTTACGGTTCCTTATGCCTTTAAGGACTGGAAAAATGTGCTGGTACTAATAACGCTGTTTACTATAGGGCATACGCTTTCGCTGATACTCTCGGTTTACGGAGTTGTTAAAGTAAACCCGGCAATGATTGAGTTTCTTATACCCATAACCATATTGGCAGCTGCCATATATAATATTATTAAGCTTGGTAAAAAGTCGTCAAAAAATAATAATAGTATAAGTTTTATAGCAGTAGCTGCACTGTTTTTTGGTATTATACACGGGCTTGGATTTTCTAATTATTTTAAGCTTATCTTAGATAAGAACACTAAAGATAAAATGGTGCCATTGCTTGAATTTGCACTAGGTATCGAGACGGCTCAGATAATCATAGTCCTTGCTGTGCTTATTATAGCTTACATACTTGTAGAGTTTTTCCGTTTGTCAAGGCGCGACTGGGTACTTATAACGTCTGCTTTTGTGGCGGGAGTTGTAGTGCCAATGATAATAGGAAGTGAAATTTGGTAATTTTTTAACGTTTAAGAACCTTCAATAATCTAAATTTGAAAGAGAGGTTCATTATTGAGAATGAAAGAGAAAAAACAAAATAAATATGACAGGGCTTATTTAAGAATTGCCCGCGAATGGGGACAATTGTCGTACTGTAAGCGCAAGAAAGTTGGCGCAATTATTGTGAAAGACAGAATGATAATTTCTGATGGTTATAACGGGACACCATCGGGGTTTGAAAATTGCTGTGAAGATGATGACAATTTAACGAAGTGGTATGTGCTTCATGCCGAAGCTAATGCAATATTAAAAGTAGCCCGTTCAACACAATCGTGTGAAGGTGCAACACTATACATAACAATGTCGCCCTGTAAAGACTGTAGTAAACTAATACATCAGTCGGGGATAAAAAGGGTAGTATACCTACAGGGATATAAAGATGATTCCGGTATAGACTTTTTACTAAAGGCAGGTGTGGAAGTGGCACATATAGCCGATCTGGAAGCTGATATACATGAAGATCAATAAAATTTATTTGCCAATTGCCTTATCCGTTGCGTTGGCTGCGGGGTTGCTGTTGGGTAGTTTTTTAAACTTTCCGGCTAACCAGCGCGGAATGATTTCCAGTTCTAATAAAAGCAAGCTTAATAAGCTTATCGATTTTATTGACAGCGAATATGTAGACGATGTTAATACCGACTCCATTGTAGATATTACTGTAAACAGCATACTTGAAAAACTTGATCCGCATTCGGTTTATATTGATAAAAACGAGATGGAAGAGGTTGCCCGGAGTATGAAAGGCGATTTTGTGGGTATAGGTGTAAATTTCTATATGTACAAAGATTCTGTTGCAGTTATAAAACCAATTCCGGGAGGTCCGTCAGACAGGGCAGGTATTAAGGCGGGCGACCGCATTCTGTTTGCTAATAATAACAAGCTTTTTGGGCGCAAGCTGCCTAACGATACGCTTTTCTCTAAACTTAAGGGGGAAGAAGGGTCTAAAGTTACACTTACTATTTTCAGAAAAAGTGAAAACAAAAAATTCAAGATTGATGTTCAGCGCGATATTGTACCTATAAAAAGCGTAGATGCAGCAGTTATGGCAAACAAAACTACGGGCTATATAAAAATAAACCGTTTTGCAGAAACTACTGCCGACGAGTTTCATAGGTCTCTTGTAAATCTTAAAGCGCAGGGAGCTAAAGAACTTATTATTGACCTGCGTGACAACGGAGGCGGCTATCTTGAAAAAGCAGTGCAAATTGCCGATGAGTTCCTTAAAGATGGCGAACTTATAGTTAAAACAAGAAATAAAAAGAACCGTGAAGACAAAACCTATGCTTCTAAAAAAGGTGATTTTGAAAGCGGTAAATTATATGTGCTGATTAATGAGAATAGTGCTTCTGCCAGTGAAATCTTAGCAGGTGCTATCCAGGATAACGACAGGGGAATAATAGTGGGCAGGCGTTCCTTTGGTAAAGGGCTTGTGCAACGCGAAATGCCACTGGGCGATGGTAGCGCTGTAAGGCTTACTGTGGCACGTTATTACACACCATCGGGAAGATCGATACAAAGGAGTTATGAAAAAGGGGGAGAGGCTTACTTTAACGATTTTGAAAAACGTTTTGAAAGCGGCGAGCTTTATGCCGCCGACAGTATTAAAGTTGCCGATACCCTTAAATTTAAAACCACTAAAGGGCGCATAGTATATGGCGGTGGCGGTATTATTCCGGATATGTTTGTACCGCTTGAAGGTAAACATGGTGATGAAGCTGTTACCCTTATTATGCAAAGCGGAATAGTAAGCTATTTTGTGTTTGAACAATTGGACAAAGACAGAAAAGGATTTAAAGGACTTTCTTCTCCTTTAATTACAGAAAAAGTTACTGCTACCGATAGATACTTTAAAGGTTTTGAAGATTATCTGACTAAAAACGGACTTGCATTTAAGCTGGAAAAACATAAAGCAAGGGTGAAACATTACCTGGCTGCTGAGTTTTGCAGGCAACTGCTAAACGAGAAATCATACTATGAAATGATACTTAAAGAAGATAATATGGTTAAAGCTGTACTGGCAAAATAATTTGCAGTATTCAGTCACAGTAGATTTGATTAGTAAAAAAATATAAAAGCCCGAATAGAAATATTCGGGCTTTGTCTTTAAGTTGAGTGAAGTTTACGATAAACTGACCACTGTAAACGGTCAACTATTTCTTTACGCTGTCGTGGTATTGTGTTGGTTTGCCGTCATTCCATAAGGTAAGGATATCGGTTCCGATAGCAGCACCACTACCTGCTGCAATAGCAAGCTGGCTACGGTGACCTGCAAGTGTTCCGGCAGCATAAATACCTTCGGCTACAAGATGGTCATCATTTTTAAGCTGAATACGGTTTTTTTCCGGCATTGCCTTTTTGTTTGGAATAACATAATCTAAAAGACCCTCAATAGCAAAAGTATTAGCAGAGCCTATGGCCACTACGATAGCTTTTGTTTTATAAGAACCTTTATTAGTTATAACGGTAAAATTACCGGCTTCACCTTCAACAGCCATCACTTTTTCATCCGGAATCTGTTCCATTTCAGGATACAGGTTTGCCAGTTGTTCAAGCGTGGTGTGCATAAGCGTAGCCCCTAATGTACCGGCTGGAATGCCATAAGCATTGTTAAAAACGGCATTTTCTAAAGAAGTTGCTTTTTGGTGGGTAATAATTCCGGCCTTTTTGCCTTCGGCATATGGCCTTTTTAGTGCAGAACCTACAATAAGTGCACAGGAAACGCCAGAGACGCCCCCTCCTATAATCAAAACGTCAAACATAATTATCTCCTTGTTTTTTCTTCTATGTTCTTAGATATTTTAAAGATAATCAGTATGCAGACAGCACATAATGAGGATATAATACCGATTAGTGCTACAAGGCTGTCGCCTCCTAAAAGATTATTGAAATCGAGTAGTGTAATGTTGAAAACTATAAGCGCGAGCGCCATAGCTATCAGTGAGTAAATTAAAATTTTCATTTTTTTGGTAATCTAAAAGTGTGTGTATATAGTTGGTTTTCAGGTTGTGAAATTAATAAATTTATCGTTATGCAAACAATTGTTTAACATTGGCCGCAAATAATTTAACAGCTATTGCTAGCAATATTACGCCAAATACTTTTCGTATTACGCCAAGCCCGTTAACACCTAACGCTCTTTCAAGGCGTGACGAGGATTTTAAAACAGCATATACTACTATAACATTTATTACAATAGCCACAATGATGTTGATCTTTTCATATTCTGCCCTTAATGAAAGTAGTGTGGTCATTGTTCCTGCGCCTGCAATAAGCGGGAAAGCTATAGGTACTATGGATGCTGTGCTTGGATTGTCTTCTTTATAAAGACGTATGCCTAAAATCATTTCCAGTGCAAGGAAGAATAGTACAAACGAACCGGCAACAGCAAATGAGCTGGCATCTATACCAATAAGTTTCAGGATCTCTTCACCTACAAAAAGGAACACAACCATAATGATCATAGCTACGATCGAAGCTTTTTCAGATTGTATATGGCCCAGTTTGTTGCGCAGGTCTACTATAATAGGTACGCTGCCCACGATATCTATTACGGCAAAAAGAACCATGCTCACGGTAAAAATTTCTTTCCAGTCAAAACCCATTGTCAGAAAATGTTTTAATGAGCAAAATTACCCTTAAAATTTAACATAACAAACCATTTGGCAGGATTTTGGCTACTGCGGGTTTCGCTAAGTTTACTTATCTTTGCGGCATGTTTCAATTAGGAAAAACAATAGTGTCTGAAGACATACTGGAAAAAGAATTTGTTTGCAACCTTTCGGCTTGTAAAGGCGGATGTTGTGTAGACGGAGATGCGGGTGCACCGCTAAATGAAGAAGAAACCAAAATTCTGGAAGATATCTATCCTGTAATAAAACCTTTTTTGAGAAAGGAAGGAATTGCTGCGATAGAGGCTCAGGGAACATGGATAAAAGGAACTGACGGCGATCTTGAAACGCCGCTTATAGACAATAAAGACTGCGCTTACGTAATTTTTGACGGCAAAACTGCACTTTGCGGCATAGAGCAGGCCTACAATCAGGGGCTTGTTAGCTGGAAAAAACCAGTGTCCTGCCATTTATACCCAATACGCGTAAAAGACTTTACAGAGTTTGCTGCGGTAAACTATGACAAATGGGATATTTGTGATGCCGCCTGTTCTTTAGGTAAAGAGCTTGAAGTGCCCGTATATAAATTTGTTAAGGAAGCACTTGTAAGAAGATTTGGTGCCGACTGGTATGCAGAGCTTGAGAAGGTAGCTGACGAATTGAAGGAAAATCCGGTACAAAAACGTCGCTAACCCCTTTAAAAACACCCTTTTTTAGAATATTTCTAAATAATTTTTCGTAAATTTAGGTTTTGCAATATGTTTAAAATCAGCATGTTGTAAAGTTGTATTGGATTTGTAGGAAAAATTAGGTTGTTAAAAACTATGCCCAATTGTGAATAAGTTTGACTTTCATTTTTTGATTCAAATGCCAATCTTTGTAGTCCCCCTTATGAACAAGTCATCTATTCTTTAATACTATAAAAGTCAAATCAATATGTCTGCAATCGAACCAATATTACAGGAAAACAAAAATCGTTTTGTAATTTTCCCTATCAAACACCACGATATATGGGAATGGTATAAAAAAATGGAGGCTAGTTTCTGGACAGCAGAAGAGATAGATCTTCATCAGGATCTTAACGACTGGAATACTAAGTTAAGTGAAGATGAAAAATATTTCATTAAACATATCCTTGCGTTTTTTGCAGCATCTGACGGTATTGTTAACGAAAATCTTGCAGAGAACTTTGTGAACGAAGTGCAATATGCTGAAGCTAAGTTTTTCTATGGTTTCCAGATCATGATGGAAAATATTCATAGCGAAACGTATTCGCTGCTTATTGATACTTATGTAAAAGATGAAACAGAGAAGGATCAGCTTTTCCGTGCGCTTGATGTATTTCCTGCAATTAAGAAAAAAGCAGACTGGGCGCTTAAATGGATAGAATCTGATTCGTTTGCAGAAAGGCTTATTGCTTTTGCAGCGGTAGAAGGTATATTCTTTTCGGGTGCATTTTGTTCTATATACTGGCTTAAAAAACGTGGACTTATGCCGGGACTTACGTTTTCTAACGAGCTAATTTCGCGTGATGAAGGTGTTCATTGTGATTTTGCAGTGCATTTACATAACCATCACCTTGTAAATAAAGTGTCTAAAGACAGGATTAAAGAAATTCTTATTGATGCACTTGCAATTGAAAGGGAGTTTATTACAGAGTCGCTTCCGGTAAGTTTGATAGGCATGAATGCTGTGCTTATGACGCAGTACCTTGAGTTTGTTACTGACAGGCTTCTTGTTGAACTGGGCTGCGAAAGACAATATAATGTGGGTAATCCGTTTGATTTTATGGATATGATCTCGCTTCAGGGTAAAACAAATTTCTTTGAAAAAAGGGTTTCAGAGTACCAAAAAGCGGGAGTTGTCAAAAACGAAGGAGATTCTCAGGCAATTACTTTTGATGCCGATTTTTAATTAATACCGTACAACCCAATCTATACCAATTATTAGGTATGCCTTGCATGCCGATTATTAACTTTTAAAAATTATTGCCATATGTATGTAGCTAAAAGAGACGGAAAAAGAGAGCCGGTAATGTTTGACAAAATTACCGACCGAGTTAGAAAACTGTGCTATGAACTGAATGAACTGGTAGATCCTGTAAAGGTGGCAATGCGTGTTATCGAAGGATTATATGATGGTGTAACCACATCTGAACTTGATAACCTTGCAGCAGAAACTGCTGCGTCTATGACAATCACTCACCCTGATTATGCTCAGTTAGCTGCACGTATTGCGGTATCTAACCTGCATAAGAATACTAAAAAATCGTTCTCTGAAACAATGAGCGATATGTACCATTATGTAAACCCAAGGACAGGGCAGGAGTCTCCGCTATTGTCTGATGAGGTATACGAGGCTATTATGGCAAATGCCGAGGTGCTTGATTCTACCATTATATATAACAGGGATTTTAACTATGATTACTTCGGGTTTAAAACACTTGAACGCTCTTATCTGTTGAAAATTAACGGACAAATCGTGGAAAGGCCACAACACATGCTTATGCGTGTATCTGTAGGTATCCATCTTAATGATATTGCTTCGGCCATAGAGACCTATGAGCTGATGTCTAAAAAATTCTTTACCCATGCTACGCCTACATTATTTAATGCAGGTACACCTAAGCCACAAATGTCGTCATGTTTCCTTCTTTCTATGAAAGATGACAGTATAGACGGTATTTATGATACGCTTAGAAGTACGGCTAAAATATCTCAGTCTGCAGGTGGTATCGGGTTGTCTATACACAATGTAAGGGCTACAGGTTCTTACATACGTGGTACGAATGGTACATCAAACGGTATTGTTCCTATGCTTCGTGTATTTAATGATACTGCACGTTATGTAGATCAGGGTGGAGGTAAACGTAAAGGAAGCTTTGCTGTTTACATTGAGCCCTGGCATGCTGATATCTTTGATTTCCTTGACCTGAGAAAAAATCACGGTAAAGAGGAAATGAGGACGCGTGACCTTTTCCTTGCAATGTGGATTCCTGATTTATTCATGAAACGCGTTCAGGAAGACAGCACATGGACGCTTATGTGCCCTAACGAATGTCCTGGCCTTTATGATGTTCACAGTGATGAGTTTGATGCATTATATCTTGGATTTGAAGCTGAGAACAAAGGAAGAAAAACAGTTAAAGCACGTGAGCTTTGGGAAAAAATACTTGAATCTCAAATTGAGACAGGTTTACCATACATGCTTTATAAAGATGCGGCCAACAGGAAATCGAACCAGAAAAATCTTGGTACTATCCGTTCGTCAAACCTTTGTACAGAGATCATGGAGTATACATCTCCTGATGAGATCGCGGTTTGTAACCTTGCATCTATCTCATTACCAATGTTTGTAGAGAATGGTACATTTAACCATGATTTCTTATTCAAGGTAACAAAACGTATTACACGTAACCTTAATAAAGTAATAGACAGGAACTATTATCCTGTTATAGAGGCAGAAAACTCTAACATGCGCCACCGTCCGGTAGGACTTGGAGTTCAGGGTCTTGCAGATGCATTTATCCTTATGCGTTTGCCATTTACAAGCGATGAGGCTAAAGTATTAAACCAGGAAATATTTGAAACGATCTACTTTGCTGCTGTTACAGCTTCTATGGAGTTAGCAAAAGAAGAAGGTCCTTATTCAAGCTTCCAGGGGTCGCCTATTTCTCAGGGAGAATTCCAGTACAACCTATGGGGTCTTAACGACGGCGATTTAAGCGGACGTTGGGACTGGGCTTCACTTCGTAAAGAAGTTGTAGAGCATGGTGTAAGAAACTCATTGCTTATGGCGCCAATGCCTACAGCTTCTACATCTCAGATATTAGGTAACAATGAGGCATTTGAACCATATACATCTAACATCTATACAAGAAGGGTGCTTTCGGGCGAATTTATCGTAGTAAACAAACACCTTCTTCAGGATCTTGTAAGCCTTGGTTTATGGAATGAAACCCTTAAACAGGAGATTATGAGAGCTAACGGATCGGTACAAAATATAGATATTATACCTCAGGATATTAAAGAACTGTACAAAACTGTATGGGAAATGAGTATGAAAGACATTATCGACATGTCTCGCCAGAGAGGTTACTTTGTAGACCAGTCACAATCGCTTAACCTGTTTATGGAAGGTGCTACGTTCTCGAAACTTACATCGATGCACTTTTATGCATGGCAGAGCGGCCTGAAAACAGGTATGTATTATTTAAGAACTAAGAGTGCTGTTGATGCTATTAAGTTTACGCTTAATAACGATAAAAAAGTAGAAGAAGTTCCTGAAATTGCAGCAGCTCCAAAACTGGTTGCAGTTGAAGCAGCAGAAGACATACAGCCAATTGCTGTAAGTGAATTTCAGGCTATGCTTGAGCGTTCAAGAACTGCCGATCCTGAAGACTGCGAAATGTGCGGATCTTAATAAGGAAGTAAATAAATTTCGACAAAAAGAAGATAAGGAGCCAATTGCTCCTTATTTTTGTTTTCTAACCAAAGTATATTTGATCTAATAAAAGGGGTTCTATTATTGTTATTAATTTAGATAATTAAAAATTATTTTGAACTTATAGGTACAGAACAGGAATAAAAGATGGATAAAAAGATTGAGGTAACGTACGAAATGCTGGCTTTAGGAAACAAAAGGTTTGCAAATTTTGTTATAGATACTATACTCGTTACAATATGCCAATTTGGAGCTGCAGCTCTCGGGAACTGGCTATATGATACATATGGCAATGAAGGCTTTTTAGTGGGGCCTCCCGATATGGGAAATATTAAATATACGCTGCTCGCCCTTGGTATAACAATAGTTTACTATGGCTTTTTTGAAAGTGTATTTATGCGCACTCCGGCAAAGTTTATTACAAATACCGTGGTTATAAACAGGGATGGCACAACGCCCGATAACAACCGTATATTTTTAAGAACTATCTGTAGGCAAATACCGTTTGAGGCACTGTCTTTTTTTGGTCGTCCGGGTACAGGGTGGCATGATAGCCTATCTAAAACACTGGTAGTAGACATCAATAAATTTAAGATTGCCCAGAGAAATGCAGCGGTAGAAAATATAAACAATAACGAAGAAAATAATAATTATGACTAAAGATAAAAAAGGAGTTTACTCGGGTCTCATTGAGAAAGATGAAAACGGTAACTATTTTTGTGGTGAGTATATGTTAGATTATCAGCATGTGGAAAAAAGCTTTAAGCTTGGAGATAAGATCACGATCAAATCGGTTATAGATAACCCAAGTGACAAGAGCTTTGAACAGTACCCTAAGAAATCGCGTGATTTCTTTTTGTTCAATTTAAAGAAGTAGTTTACAAAGTCAATTAAAAATTATTTAGGTTGAGCGGATTATTTTTTACAGACAGGAGCGAGGTAGATATTAAAGATGTTGTCTTTAACGATGGCGTAGCCTTGCAGATAGAACAGTTTTTAAAAGAGTATCGTTTCAGGGATATCCTGGAGCAGTATGAGCTGCCCGTAAATAATAAAATGCTGTTGTATGGTAAAACCGGTTGTGGTAAAACTATGACCGCAAGAGCCATTGCAAAAGAGCTTGACAGAAAAATGATTGTTGTAAACCTGGCGACTATAGTTTCATCTAAGTTAGGAGAGACTGCAAAGAATGTGGCCAGCCTGTTTAAGGAAGTGAGTTATCATGATGCTGTGCTGTTTTTTGATGAATTTGATACTTTGGGTCAGGTGCGTGACAATGATAGTAGCGACAGCAGCGAAATGAAGCGTGTGGTTAATGCAATATTACAGTTGGTAGATAATTTTCCGTCTAACTCAGTGCTAATTGCGGCAACCAACCAGGTAAAGATGATAGATGAAGCGCTCATACGCCGTTTTCAGTTAAGGCTTGAGTTTACATCGCCGGCTAAAGAAGTGCTGGATGATTACTACAACAAACTACTTTTAAAATACCCAATTGAATTTCAGGGAATAGAACGTAAATATGATATTTCGTTTTCAGAAGCTAAAAATGAGGTATTTACACAGGTAAAGAATAATATTATACAGGCAGAGCTGGCGAAGGAAGGAATTAATTAAATTGAGCTGCCGGGTTTTAAACTAAATAATAAACATCAATTATATGATGCAATGGGAACAGCTGCTGTCTTTAAAAAGACAGGGCGATACAAGCAAGAGGTTACGTAAGGAGCAGGATGAAACCCGTTTGGGCTTTGAGGTAGATTATGACCGTATTATATTCTCTTCTGCTTTCAGGAGCCTTCAGGATAAAACACAGGTAATACCGCTATCTAAAACTGATTTCGTGCATACGCGCCTTACACACAGTCTTGAAGTGTCGGTAGTAGGGCGTTCCCTGGGCAGGCTTGTAGGTAAAAAGATTATTGAAAAACATCCGTATCTTCAGGATATCCACGGTTTTCAAATGAACGATTTTGGAGCTATTGTGGCTGCAGCTGCCTTGTCGCATGATATTGGCAATCCGCCTTTTGGTCATTCGGGAGAGAAAGCTATCGGCGAATATTTTAAAACAGGCCGGGGACAGATGTATAAAGAACATCTAACTCATAAAGAGTGGACTGACCTGACCGATTTTGAAGGAAATGCTAACGGTTTTAACCTGCTTACGGCTTCACGCCCGGGTATAGAAGGTGGGCTACGAATTTCTTATGCCACGCTTGGCGCCTTTATGAAATACCCTAAAGAGTCGCTTCCTAAAAAGCCAACCTCTAATATAGCAGATAAGAAATACGGATTCTTTCAGTGCGATGCGCATTTCTTTCAGGAAGTGGCAGAAGAACTGGGGCTTATACCAAACAAAACAGGTGATGATATAGGCTTTGAGCGCCATCCGTTGGCGTATCTTGTTGAGGCGGCTGATGACATCTGTTACACGATTATAGATTTTGAAGACGGTATTAACCTAGGCCTTATATCGGAAGATTTTGCATTAGAATACCTTATCAAGCTGGTTAAGGATAATGTATATGTAGAAAAATACAAGTCTCTTGTTACTAAAGAAGACCGTATAAGTTACTTGCGTGCCCTTGCTATCAGTAGCTTAATAAATGATGCTGTAAATGTATTCCTTGAGAATGAAGAAGCGATATTGAAAGGTCAATATCCGCATGCACTTACTGATCAGGGTAAATATACTGCGCAGATGAAAGATATAATTAACCTAAGCGTTAAAAATATATACCAAAGCCGTGAAGTAGTGGAGAAAGAAGTAATTGGTTACAGGATCATCAACACCCTGCTGGATACCTTCTGTACGGCTTACAACAATAAGTTTGAAGATAATGCCAGCAACTATGATAAGCTTATACTGAAACTGCTTCCTGAAAAGTTTATAACGGATAAAATGAACTTATATGACAGGTTATTACATATATGTCATTTTGTATCTACACTAACAGATGGTAAAGCGGTATTATTATACAACACGATCACCGGAGCAAAGTAATTTATAAAAAGAAAGGCCTGTATTTACAAGGCCTTTCTTTTTATATCAAGTCGGATAATTTAAAATGTATAGCTCAATCCTACACCAATCATTTGCTTTAGTTGAATCCTTGGGCCTTCGGTAACCTGAACACCATCTCTTTCAACTTTATTCTTAATATCGTCGTCATAGATCATGTGCATGCCTACGTTAGCTTTTACGTACTGATTAACGGTAAGGTCAAGTTGTAGCTGCCAGTCAACATCTATGTTTCCAAAGTTATTCAGGTAATCAGTATAAAATACAAAACGGTTATCCAGCATTATATTGGTAAAGATCTGTCTTTTAAACTGGTTGGTGATAAGTATACCCACCTCTGTACGTGAATTTTTACCACCCTGAATAATATTGCCATCGGCATCTTTTACTGCGGGAGTTACCCCAAAAGCTCCCTGATCAGCTAAAGTGTTATTTGATACAATAGTTGTTTTATCTGTAAGCGGCGATATATACAGGTTTAAGCCAAGATCCTTACGGATATACTCGGTACCAACCCCTAAGAATATATAAGCAGGAGCAAATGGCCCTGAAATTTCGTTGGTTGTGTTAGGGTAGTTGTAACCATTGGCAAACTGTGTCTTAAAGTTGAACTTGGCACTATAATACCAGTTAGATACCGTGTCATGCTTGTACCCAAAAGTAGAGTTCATCTCGATCTGGTCATCAGTCTTACGGGTTCCCTGGCCTTCCTGTCTGTTTAATCCGAATTTAAGGATTAGTTCGTTATTCCAGTTTAGGTTTCCCTTTACATATTTTCTGATAAAGGCACCCTTTACAAGACCTGCAACAGAGTTATTACCTCCTACGTTCCAGTTTACAAAAGAAACCTGATTTAGATCGAGCCCCACAGTATTGGTTCTCTCCCAATAGGTAATAGAGTCGGGCAGGGTGGTGGTTATAATAACTTGGGCTTTGGTTGTATTGCTAAACAGGATGCATAACAATACAATTATGCAGGCTTTAAGTCTCATTTTCGAACAGTTTTTTGGAAATTCGTTGCAAAAGTCGGTATTTTCAGTAAGCTGAAAAAATATCTTTAAGGCTTTTAACGTCAATGCCGCAAAATTGTTGCAACTGATTTACAGTTCCCTGTTCAATAAAGTTATCTGGAACCCCTAATGCGCTTATTTTCAGAGTGTATCCGTTTTTTACTGCAAAAGCCGCAACACTACTGCCAAATCCGCCTGTAATGCATCCGTCTTCAATAGTTATGATTTCCTGATGCTCTTTAAAGATAGTATGAAGTAATTTTTCGTCAAGAGGCTTAATAAAGCTAAAATCGTAATGTGAAAATAAAGAAGCATTATTAATTCCGTCAAGCGCTTTAATGACATTGTTACCTATAGTTCCTGTGGAAAGTATGGCAACCTGAGAGCCACCTGTTAATTGATGTGCTTTGCCTATTTCTATTTCTTCGAAAGGATGCAACCAGTTTATATTTTCACAACGCCCACGTGGATAACGTATTGCTATAGGATGTTCGAGTCCAAGTTGTGCAGTGTAAAGTATATTACGAAGGCCGCTTTCGTTAAGTGGAGCGTACACAATAAGGTTTGGAATGCAATTAAGAAAAGCAATATCAAAAACGCCGTGGTGTGTAGCACCGTCTTCGCCTACAAGTCCGGCACGGTCAAGGCAAAAAATAACGGGTAGGTTTTGCAGGGCAACATCATGTATAACCTGATCGTATGCCCTTTGCAGAAAAGTTGAATAGATATTGCAATAAACAACCATACCCTGCGTAGCCATTCCGGCGGCGAGGGTTACAGCATGCTGTTCGGCAATACCTACATCAAATGCCCTATCCGGGAAAGCTTCCATCATAAACTTCATGGAGCTGCCCGATGGCATTGCAGGGGTAATACCTATAATTCTTTCGTTTTGTTTTGCCAGTTCTATAAGCGTAAGTCCAAAAACATCCTGATATTTAGGTGGAAGGTTTTCATCGGCTATTGCCAATACCTCGCCTGTCAATCGGTCAAATTTGCCGGGAGCATGATATTTAACCTGGTTTTCTTCGGCTTGTTTTAGTCCTTTACCTTTTGTAGTGATAATGTGTAAAAAGCGAGGGCCTTTTTTATTTTTTAGCCTTTCCAGCTCTTTAAGCAGGCCGGACAGATCATGACCATCTATCGGGCCGCTGTAATCAAAGTTAAGCGACTTGATCATGTTGTTGTCGCGCGGGTTTTTGCCTTCTTTTACCTGGGTAAGATAATTTTTAAGGGCACCTACGCTTGGGTCTATGCCTATAGCATTATCATTCAAAATTACAAGTAAATTGGCATCGGTAACACCGGCATGGTTCAGGCCTTCAAAAGCCATACCCGATGCTATAGAAGCATCGCCAATAACGGCTATATGGTTTTTGTTATTTTCACCTTTAAGTTTAGAAGCAATAGCCATGCCTAGTGCGGCAGAAATTGAAGTACTGCTGTGGCCTGTGCCGAAAGTATCGTATTCACTTTCGCTACGTTTGGGAAAACCGCTTATACCATTTAATTGGCGATTGGTGTCAAATTTATCTTTACGGCCTGTCAATATTTTATGCCCGTAAGCCTGATGGCCTACGTCCCAAACCAAAAGATCATCGGGAGTATTAAAAATATAATGTAATGCTATGGTAAGCTCGGTAACGCCAAGGCTTGCGCCAAGATGGCCTTCTTTAGCGGAAACAATATCTATAATAAAACTGCGCAGTTCCTGTGCCAGTTGAGGCAATTGTTCAGGGCTGAGTTTTCTCAGGTCTGCGGGGTTGATTATGGTGTTAAGTAAGTTGTTTGCCATTGCTTAAGATAGAATAGCAAATTTACGATATAAAAATTAGTTTTTGGCGGATTTGGGAATTTGGTTATTCGAGTCTTCCGGTGCATTGAATCGTGGATTTGTAGCAACAGAATCTTC
>Ga0157370_10001776_pt1 | contig 26607 bp, 22 predicted proteins | sample C35metaG_FD_113463 | JGI IMG/M metagenome (GOLD analysis project Ga0157370, IMG submission 113463) | Corn rhizosphere microbial communities from Kellogg Biological Station, Michigan, USA - C3-5 metaG | ecosystem: Host-associated > Plants > Roots > Rhizosphere > Soil | place: USA: Michigan...
ATTGGCAGCACTGGCCACACTGGCGCCGCCGCTGCGATCCAGCAGAATCTCGGCGGCCGCCCAACTCGGCACGCCCGCCACTAACAGAGAAAGCGCGAGGTGTTTAAGCGAAAACGCCGGCGGCTTGGCCTCAACCGAACTAGCAGCAGGCCCCTGCCGCTGCCCAGGTTTGCGCTGGGCAGTAGTGATTTCCGCAACGGGAATTAAAAAGCCCAGGGGCTTGCTGAAGACGAGGCGAAAGCAGTGTTTGTTCATGACGGTTCTTCCCCTAGGGCTTATGTGCATAACCCTATGAAAAGCACGTCCTAGAGCCTGTACGAAGGCTCCGACCAGCTTCGCAGAACGAAGCTAAAACACTGCAGATTCCCCAGTGAAGCGGGCAGAAACGAACCCTCAATAACGAAAAAAGCGGCCCGAGGGCCGCCTTTTGTCAACGAACACTACTTAGTAGTACGCGTTTTCTTTGTTGGTGTGATCGGTAACGTCGCGAACGCCTTTGAGCTCAGGAATGCGTTCAAGCAAGGTTTTCTCGATGCCCTCTTTGAGGGTCAGGTCAACCTGACCGCAACCTTGGCAACCGCCGCCGAATTTCAATACGGCAATGCCGTCTTCGACCACGTCGATCAGGCTGACTTCACCGCCGTGGCTGGCCAGCCCCGGGTTGATTTCGGTCTGCAGGTAATAGCTGATGCGCTCGTTGATGGGGCTGTCTTCGTTAACCATCGGAACTTTGGCGTTCGGTGCCTTGATGGTCAACTGGCCGCCCATGCGGTCGGTGGCGTAGTCGACTACCGCGTCTTCAAGGAAAGCTTCGCTGAAGGCGTCGATATAAGCGGTGAAGCTTTTCAGCGCTACGGCGTGGTCGTCTGGCTTCTCTTCGCCTGGCTTGCAATAGGCGATGCAGGTTTCAGCGTATTGGGTACCCGGCTGGGTGATGAAGATGCGGATGCCGATGCCGGTGGTGCTCTGCTTGCTCAGCAGGTCGGCTAGGTAATCGTGGGCAGCTTCAGTAATGGTGATGGCAGTCATGGCAACTCCTCGCAAACATGGGCGCAGTTTACGCCCATGGGGCGGGCGAATAAAGCCCTAGTAAATCAGTCAGGAATAGCCGATCTGTTTGTAAGAGGCTTCTGATAGTCCAGCCAGGCTTTGGCTTGCTGGAAAAAGCGCTTCTCGATCAGCTCGTAGCTCCCCCAAGAGGCGAGCACGATAGCCGGAATGCAGGCGCCGATCACCCAATAAATATTTAGGTCGAAGCGCTGCGTCAGGTACCACCCCAACGACAAAACCAGCACGTGCACGAGGTATACCGAGTACGAGCAATCGCCAAGCGACTTGAGCACCCGGCTGCCACGGAAATAGCTTTCCAGCGAAATACAGCTCGCCACAATCAAGGCACTCGGCACGCCCCAATGCAACATGCGCACGGCGGTGTCCAGGTGATAAATGGTCAATAACGATCCGACGATGACCATCACGGGTAACCACCGGCCGGGTTGGATCCAGCCACGCTGATACATCATGCCCAGCACGATGCCGAACAGAAATTCATAAACGATGCTGTTGCGGTAGAAATCGCTCACCCAACTTTCCCGAGTCGCCACCGTGCCAACCAGAAACAGCGCACCGGCAATCAGCCACAGCCGATAGCGCTCCGGCACACTGAAGCCAAGTGCGAATAGCAGGTAGAAGAACATCTCGTAATTGAGGGTCCAGCCCACGCTGAGAGTGGGATAAAGACCGAAGCCGCCAGGATTGTCGGCAGGAATAAACAGCAACGACAGCACAAAGTGCTGCAAATCGAAGCTTTGACCCGGCATCACGGGCTGGGCATAAACGATCAACAAGGCCGCCAGTAAGGAAAACAGCCAGTACGCCGGCACGATTCGCAGCACGCGATTGAGCAGAAAGCGCCCTGCAGCAATGTCTTTGCCTTGGGTGGAGAGGTAGATGACAAAGCCACTGATCACAAAAAAAATGTCGACGCCCACGGCGCCTTTGTCGATAAAAAATTGGCCAAACGCACTGTCGGCTTTGAAATCGAAGAACACTTGCATGATGTGATGGCCAACCACCAACCACGCCGCCAGCGCCCTTAGCGCTTGCACTGAAATCAGCATAAATCCCTGCTCCCAACCACGACGCCGTCAGGCGCCAGAACCCGGCGCGCACATGGCAAACCGACACCACGGCGCGCCACCTCGCGTTACAGGGTTGACCGTAACGGCGGGGGAAAAGGTCCATAAATCAGGGGGAAGCGCTAATGATGCCGCAGAAACACATTCCCGCAGGAGCGGCTTTAGCCGCGATGCTGTTGGATCTCGAATAGCCAAAGAATCGCGGCTAATCGAAATGCCGCCCAACCGCTTGCGCAAAAGGACGGCGGGTTTCGCAGCCTACAAATTCTCGTACCTATTCATGTCGAGAATCCCCGCCTCGACCGGCTCGGTGCGTTGGATATAGCGGTCCAGGTCGTGGAAGTACTGCCAGAACTGCGGGTGTGAGCGGCGGATGCCCCAGCGCTGCACCACCTGTTCAAACGCCACGTCGTCGCGCACGCGCTCCAAGGTCGCGACGAACTCCGGCACTTGTTTCACCGGCACGTTAAACATGAAGTTCGGGTAGCTGCTCATCACGCCGGGGTACACCGTGAGCGTGTCCAGGCCGGGTTGATAGCGCAGGCTCTCACCCATCATGAAGGCCACGTTGCTGTGGGCGCGGTTGCGCAGCAGGCTGTAGACGTCGTAGCTGCCGTCTGTTTCTTCCACGCGCAACAGGGTCGCTTCGGGCAAGTCCTGGATCACTTTCAACCCGGCCGCCGGTTTGTTGGTCAGGCGGCTGAGCGCCTGCTCGGCGTCTTGCTGCGGTTTGGGAAAGTTGCGGCGGTAACAGTTGGCGTCGGCGCAGCGGTTGATCGGGTCGGGCCGCATGTTGAAGCCGGCGTAACGCTCGATCAGTTGCTTGGCGAAGATGTTTTTCGCATTCGCTTGCGGCAGGAACAAACCCGTGGGGCTGTCGTTGTCGATGTCTTGGTAGTCCATCCACATCTTCAGCTTGCCGCCGTCCTGGTACCAGTCGCTGAGGATCTCGTCGCGCGCGTCGGCCGGCATCAGGCGCAGAAAATTCTGCTCGGCGCCGTTACGGATCAAGTCGAAATAAAGCCGCGTCTGCGCCTGGTGCGAGACGTTGCCGAATACGTCGTAGTTGACCACCAACTGGTAATAGGTGCGCTCCAACAGCGGGTAGTCCATCCACCACAGCGTTTGCGGCACCTCGCCAATCAAGCCTTTCTTCACCGTGGCGCTGTCGAAGTTGCGGAAGATCGACAGCACAGCGTTGTCGTTGCCCGCCCAGATATGCGACCAGCTTGGCGCCGGCGCGTCGGCGTAAGCATCTTTGCGCGCGTTTTCGTAGTCGTTGCGTTTGTCGCGGTACGCCCGCCACAGGCTCAAGGTGGCGCCCAGGTCGTCGAGCTGGCCGGGCAAGGCGAGCTTCTCGGTGATTTGGCCCCGGTAGTTGGGGTCGGTGATGAACAGGTCGTGGTCGGGATCCTGGAAGATGACCCAGAAGTTATCGCGGATCACGTCCGTGGCGATCTGGCCCCGGCATACCGGACCGCGAATGAAGGTCTGCACAAAGTATTCGGCGTTTTCCAGCATGAACTGATACCGCGCCCGGGCAGGAATGGCGGCAAAGGTATCGAATGGATTGGCGCGACGCTGCGGGCCATACCCCGGCGAGGCTTGAACCTGCCAGTCATCGCCGTAAAACAGCTCCTTCACCCGTGCCAGCTTTTGCGGGCTCAGCGGATAGGTGATGTGGGTTTTATGCACGATCACGCCTTGAACCGGAATCAGGCGGTAATAGAAGACGGTGCCGGGGTCGTCGTTCGGTCGGCGGCTGGCGATCAGGTCGACCGGCGTACCGCTTGGCGTACGTGAGCGCACCACTTGAAAGAAATGGCGGTTATCGCCGTTCTGGAAGTACAGGTGCGCCAGGAACAAATGCTCGTACAGCCAACGTGCCGCCAAACCCTCACGCGCGCCAGGGGCGTTGAACAGGTCTTCCCACTGTTTGATTTGCGCCAGTTCTATACCGTTGGCCATCAGCGCTTGCTGGTCCAGCGGCGCGCCGGCGGCCAGCCACTGTTGCAGCGTCTGCAATTCACCCGCCGTCAGCCCCGTCACTCCCAACGGCATGCCTTCCAGCGGATGCGTCTTGGCGTAACGGTCGAATTCGCCCGGCGTGGGGCAGGAATTGGGCCGCTCTACCCCGAGCTGAATGCTCTCGGGCAGTCTGGCGTTGGGCTCCACGGGGTGCTGCTGTCCCAGCTCCAACATGCGCGTCATCAGCGCCGCCTGGCCGCCCTGGGCGTCGAGCACGGACGAAAAGCCCTTGCGCTGCCACGCCGCCGGACTATGGGCATCAAGAAACAAGCGCGTGGTGTCTACCGCTACGGTGCGGCCGCCGTCGTACACAGGCGTTTTCGTCGCCCCGCGTGACACGCCCTCGGCACTGCCCATATTCAACTGGCACGGCGCGTCGTAGCAGGCGTGGCAGGCGACGCACTTCTCCGTGAGGATGGGTTGCACATCGCGGGTATAAGAGATGGATTCGGCCCCGGCACCCATGGCAAAAAACCACAAGACTGCTGCGACATAAGAGCGGTATGGCATGGGCACTTCCTTCAGGCGCAAGGGAGCGAGTTTAGCGAGATGCGCCGCTGCAGGCACCGTCGGCATGGAGATGAGCAGTGTTTTTTTGTAATCGCGGTTCACGCGGGGTAACGGTTTTGTGGGGGATCGTCTAGGCGCCAACATGAGCCAAATTCATGTAAACCCGCCATGTGCTCCAGCCCGTTGCAGCTTTGCTATTATCGCGCCCACTTAATTCCGCGCTTTTCAGGTAATGCCTACATGTCCGATCGCCAAGCCCGACTCCAGTCTCTTCAGCACGCCCTGAGTGAGCGCATTCTGATTCTCGACGGCGGCATGGGCACGATGATTCAGAGCTATCGCCTGGAGGAGGAGGATTACCGGGGCAAGCGCTTCGCCGACTGGCCGAGCGATGTTAAGGGCAACAACGACCTGCTGCTGCTCAGCCGTCCCGATGTGATTCAGGCTATCGAGAAGGCTTATCTCGATGCCGGCGCCGACATTCTTGAAACCAACACCTTCAACGCCACGCAAGTGTCCCAAGCCGATTACGGCATGGAAGCGCTGGTGTATGAGCTGAACGTGGAAGGCGCCCGCCTGGCGCGCCAGGTGGCGGATGCGAAAACCCTGGAAACCCCGGACCGTCCGCGCTTCGTTGCCGGGGTGCTTGGCCCGACCTCACGCACCTGTTCGCTGTCGCCCGACGTTAACAACCCCGGCTACCGCAACGTCACCTTTGACGAGCTGGTGGAGAACTACTCCGAAGCCACCCGCGGCCTGATCGAAGGCGGCGCGGACATGATTCTGATCGAAACCATTTTCGACACCCTCAACGCCAAGGCGGCAATTTTCGCGGTGCAAGGCGTTTATGAAGAAGTGGGGTTCGAGCTGCCGATCATGATTTCCGGCACCATCACCGACGCCTCCGGCCGCACCCTTTCCGGCCAGACCACCGAAGCGTTCTGGAACTCGGTCAGCCACGCCAAGCCGATTTCCGTTGGTTTGAACTGCGCGCTCGGCGCCAAGGAACTGCGTCCGTACCTGGAAGAACTGGCCGGCAAGGCCGACACCCATGTGTCCGCTCACCCCAACGCTGGCTTGCCGAACGCCTTTGGTGAATACGACGAAAGCCCGGCGGAAATGGCCGTGGTGGTCGAAGAATTTGCCGCCTCGGGTTTTCTCAACATCGTCGGCGGCTGCTGCGGCACCACGCCCGCGCACATCAAGGCCATCGCCGAGGCCGTAAGCAAGTACAAGCCGCGCGCGATCCCTGACATTCCCAAAGCCTGCCGTCTTTCCGGGCTGGAGCCGTTCACCATCGACCGTCAGTCGTTGTTTGTGAACGTCGGCGAGCGCACCAACATCACCGGCAGCGCCAAGTTCGCCCGCCTGATTCGTGAAGACAACTACACCGAAGCCCTGGAAGTGGCGCTGCAACAGGTGGAAGCCGGCGCCCAGGTGATCGACATCAACATGGACGAGGGCATGCTCGATTCGAAGAAGGCGATGGTCACCTTCCTCAATCTGATCGCCTCCGAGCCGGACATTTCCCGCGTGCCGATCATGATCGACTCCTCCAAGTGGGAAGTGATCGAAGCGGGCCTCAAGTGCATTCAGGGCAAGGGCATCGTCAACTCGATTTCCATGAAAGAAGGCGTCGAGCAGTTCATTCACCACGCCAAACTGTGCAAGCGCTACGGCGCCGCCGTGGTGGTGATGGCGTTCGACGAACTCGGCCAGGCCGACACCGAACAGCGCAAGATCGAAATCTGCAAGCGCTCCTACGACATTCTCGTGGACGAAGTCGGCTTCCCGCCGCAAGACATCATCTTCGACCCGAACATTTTTGCCGTGGCCACCGGCATCGAGGAACACAACAACTACGCCGTCGACTTCATCAACGCCTGCGCCTACATCCGCGACCACCTGCCCTACGCCTTGAGTTCGGGCGGTGTGTCCAACGTGTCGTTCTCGTTCCGGGGCAACAACCCGGTGCGCGAGGCCATTCACTCGGTGTTCTTGTATTACGCGATCAAAAACGGCCTGACCATGGGCATCGTCAATGCCGGTCAGCTGGAGATTTACGACCAGATTCCCGCCGAGCTGCGCGACCGCGTGGAAGACGTGGTGCTCAACCGCACGCCGAACGGCACCGACGCCCTGCTGGCCATCGCCGACAACTACAAAGGCGACGGCAGCGTTAAAGAAGCGGAAACCGAAGAGTGGCGTTCCTGGACCGTCGGCAAGCGCCTGGAACACGCCCTGGTCAAGGGCATTACCACGCACATCGTCGAAGACACCGAAGAAGCGCGGCAGCAATGCAAGCGCCCGATCGAGGTGATCGAAGGCCCGCTGATGGCCGGCATGAACGTGGTCGGCGACCTGTTCGGCGCCGGCAAAATGTTCCTGCCGCAGGTGGTGAAATCCGCCCGCGTGATGAAGCAGGCCGTGGCGCACCTGATTCCCTTTATCGAGCTGGAAAAAGGCGACAAGCCTGAAGCCAAGGGCAAGATTCTGATGGCGACGGTGAAAGGCGACGTGCACGACATCGGCAAGAACATTGTCGGCGTGGTGCTCGGCTGTAACGGCTACGACATCGTCGACCTGGGCGTGATGGTGCCGGCGGAGAAGATTCTGCAAACGGCGATTGCCGAGAAGTGCGACATCATCGGCCTGTCGGGCCTGATCACGCCGTCGCTGGACGAAATGGTGCACGTTGCCCGCGAAATGCAGCGCCAGGGCTTCACCCTGCCGCTGATGATCGGCGGCGCCACCACCTCGAAAGCGCACACGGCGGTGAAAATCGAGCCCAAGTACCAGAACGATGCCGTGGTGTACGTGACCGACGCCTCGCGCGCCGTGGGCGTGGCCACGCAGTTGCTGTCCAAGGAACTGCAAGCCGGCTTCGTCGAAAGCACCCGCAAAGACTATGTGGAAGTGCGCGAGCGCACCGCCAACCGCAGCGCCCGCACCGAGCGCCTGAGCTACCCCGCCGCCGTGGCGAAGAAACCGCAATTCGATTGGGCCAGCTACCAGCCCAGCGTGCCGACCTTTACCGGCGTGAAGGTGCTGGAAGACATCGACCTCAACGTGCTGGCCGAGTACATCGACTGGACGCCGTTTTTTATCTCGTGGGACCTGGCCGGCAAATTCCCGCGCATTCTCACCGACGAAGTGGTCGGCGAAGCGGCCACGGCGCTGTACAAAGACGCCCGCGAAATGCTCACAAAACTGATTGACGGCAAGCTGATCAAAGCCCGCGCCGTGTTCGGCTTCTGGCCGGCCAATCAGGTGCAGGACGACGACATCGAGCTGTACGGCGACGACGGCAAGCCGTTGGCCAAGCTGCATCACCTGCGCCAGCAAATCATCAAAACCGACGGCAAGCCGAACTTCTCACTGGCCGATTTCGTCGCGCCGAAAAGCAGCGGCATCACCGACTACGTGGGCGGCTTTATCACCACGGCCGGCATCGGCGCCGAAGAAGTGGCCAAGGCTTATCAAGACGCCGGCGACGACTACAACTCGATCATGGTCAAAGCCCTGGCTGACCGCCTGGCCGAAGCCTGCGCCGAGTGGCTGCACCAACAGGTGCGCAAAACCCACTGGGGCTACGACCCGGAAGAAACGCTAAGTAACGACGAGCTGATCAAGGAAGCCTACAAAGGCATCCGCCCTGCCCCCGGTTACCCGGCCTGCCCGGACCACACCGAAAAAGGCACGCTGTTCACCCTGCTCGACCCGGCCGCCGAGGAAAACAAAGCGGGCGTGAGCGGCGTGTTCCTGACCGAGCACTACGCCATGTTCCCGGCGGCAGCGGTCAGCGGCTGGTACTTCGCCCATCCGCAGGCGCAGTACTTTGCGGTGGGTAAGGTGGATAAGGATCAGGTCGAGAGCTACACGGCGCGCAAGGGCCAGGATCTGGCTGTGACCGAGCGTTGGTTGGCGCCGAACTTGGGGTATGACAACTAAGCTCTGCCTCTGCGCTGTTTTTACCCTCTCCCCTAGCCCCTCTCCCGAAACGGGAGAGGGGAATTCTATCCGCGTGTAATTTCCTCTATGCATACGCTTGAACAACTGCGCAGTGGCGAGCTGGCTGGCATCAAGCGGCTGGATTTGTCCTGCGGGCTGACTGAGTTTCCCGACGAGATCTTCACGCTGGCCGACAGCCTGGAAGTGCTCAACTTATCCGGCAACCAGCTCACCGCCCTGCCCTCGGATTTGCCGCGCCTGCCTAAGCTCAAGGTGCTGTTCTGTTCCGACAACCCGTTCACCCACGTGCCCGAAGTGCTCGGTGATTGCGCGCAGTTGGAAATGGTCGGCTTCAAGGCCAACCGCATTGCCCATGTGCCGGCGGCCGCGCTGCCAACGCAGTTGCGCTGGCTGATTCTGAGCGACAACCAGGTCGCCGAATTGCCACGTGAACTCGGCGAGCGGCCGCGTTTGCAAAAGCTGATGCTCGCCGGCAATCGCCTTAGCGCCCTGCCCGACAGCCTGAGCGCCCTTTCTAACCTGCAACTGCTGCGCATCGCCGCCAACCGCTTCGAGCGTTTGCCGGCGTGGTTGCTGGAATTGCCGCAACTGGCGTGGCTGGCGTATGCCGGCAATCCGGTCAGTGATGTGGCAGAGGGCGCGGTGTTGGCCGCTCACCCGGTGGCGGCCATTGCCCGGGCGCAGTTGCAGCTGGGTGACGTGTTGGGCGAAGGCGCCTCGGGGGTGATTCACGCGGCGCAGTGGCAAGCGCCGGACCAGGCGCCGCGTGCCATGGCCGCCAAGCTGTTTCGCGGAGAGGTCACCAGCGACGGCCTGCCCCACAGTGAAATGGCCGCGTGCCTGGCGGCGGGTAATCACCCGAATCTGATCGGCGTCGCCGGCCCCCTTCAAGCCGAAGCCGGCGCGCCGCCTGGCCTGTTGCTGGAGCGCATCAATGCCGACTACCGCGTGTTGGCCGGGCCGCCGTCGTTAGCCAGCTGCACCCGCGACTGCTATGCCCAGGAGCGCCGCTTCTCGCTGGCGCAAGCGTTGTCCATCGCCCGTGCCGTCGCCTCCGCCGGCGCCCATCTGCATGGCAACGGCATTCTCCATGGCGATCTATACGCCCATAACCTGCTGGTGAACGACGCCGGCCACTGCCTGCTCGGCGATTTTGGCGCCGCCTCGTTCTTCGACCCGAGAAGCGCACAGGGCCAGGCACTGCAACGCATCGAAGCGCGAGCGTTTGGTTGTGTGCTGGAAGAATTGCTCGAACGCTGCGACGAGGCGCCGGAGCGGTTGTGGCAGTTGCAGCGCGCCTGTGTGGCGCCGAACATGGCAGAGCGGCCAGATTTCCCGGCCATCCTTCAGACGCTTTGACAGCTTGAGCGCCGGGCTAACCGCTACATCTGCGCCCGGTATTCCCCTGGCGTGCTGTCGAACCAGCGCCTGAACGCCCGGAAAAAATTACTCGGATCGGCAAACCCCAGCAGGTACGCAATCTCCAGCAACGTCAGCTCCGGCTGCGCCAGATACTGCACCGCCAGCTCGCGGCGGGTGTCGTCGAGCAACTGTTGAAAACTGGTGCCCTCCTCTTGCAACCGGCGCTGCAAGGTCCGTTGCGACAGGTGCAACGCCTGCGCCACGGTGTCGCGCTTGGGCTCGCCCTGCGGCAACAACCGGCAGAGCAATTGGCGCGCCTGGTGGGTCATGCGGCTTTCGGAAAAACGCGCCAGGTATTCGCCGGCAAAACGGTCGTGCAATTGCGCCAGCGCCGGGTTGGCGCTGGGAATCGGCGCGTCGAGGTCGGCGCGTTCGAACACCAGGGCGTAATGCTCGGCGTTGAACTGCAGCGGTGCCTGGAACACTTGCTGATACGGCGCCAGATCGGCCGGCGGTTCGCCCTGGAAGCAGGCTTTCAGCGGGCGCAATTCCTTACCGGTGATCCAACGGCAAAACGACAGCGTGTAAGCCAACGAGGCCTCGGCACTCTGCCGCGCAGGAATCAGGCGATCACCGTGAATCGCCAGGGTCAGGGCGTAGCCCTCGGGCAGCGGGCGGAAGTTGAGGTCGGCGCCTTCAGCGATAATTCGCTGGAAACGCACCAGGCGCGTGAAGGCTTCTTTCAGCGTGCGACTGGACATGCACGCGTAGCCCACTACATGAAAGGACGCCGGGCGTACGACCTTGGCCAGGTTCAGGCCAATCGCCGGGTTGCCAGAGAGCTGCACCGCGCGGCCCCAAACGCGGGTCATGCCGTCCTGGGAAAAACGCGCATCGGGGTCATTCAAGGCTTGGTAATCCAGTCCCAGCTCGGCAAACAGCTGACGGCAATCGACGCCACCCATTTCCAGCCCATTGACGATGGCCAGTACCCAACTCGAAGAAGTCGTACGTTCGCTCATGCAAGAGTTCTTGTTCTAGTCACGGGAGCCGCGCGAAGGCGGAACGAGCGCAAGGATACTAAAGTGGCGCTGATTGTCACTGGCCCACGAAGACACTCGACCTACACTTCAGTGCACCGTGTCCTACAGACAGCCATACCTAGGAAAACAACAGGAGGTGTGCCATGAGCACGCAAACCGCCGAACGTTTCACCAGTTTTGCGCAGTTCTATCCCTACTACCTGCAAGAACACAGCAACCCGGTGTGTCGCCGACTGCACTACGTTGGCAGCTTGTTGGTGCTGAGCATTCTTGGCTATGCACTCTTCACTCAGCAGTGGTTGTGGCTGCTGGCCATGCCGCTTGCCGGCTATGGGTTTGCGTGGGTGGGGCATTTTATTTTTGAGAAGAATCGGCCCGCTACTTTTGACTATCCGCTGTGGAGTCTCGCCGGCGATTGGGTGATGCTCAAAGATGCCTTCACCGGCCGAATTCCCTTTTAACGGGCCTGATCTTCGACCATGCGGCGTTGAAAGCGGGATTCGAAAATGCTCATTGGCTACAGCCAACTCCGCTTTTCTCACCCACTTTCGCCTTGCCTGGCCTTCGCTCAGACCCGTTAAGACATGGCATCTCTTCGACCATGCGGCGTTGAAAGCGGGATTCGAAAATGCTCATTGGCTACAGCCAACTCCGCTTTTCTCACCCACTTTCGCCTTGCCTGGCCTTCGCTCAGAACCGTTGCGCAACTTTCATCCAAAAAAACAAAAACAATCGCGGAGAACCTGATGAACGCTCACGCCCGCTTCACCCATATGCAAGACGGAACCGCCGAGGACTGGGCGATCATCGCTCAAGATTTCATGGCGTTTGCCAAGCTGTTGCCCGACCGGGTGATGACGCACCTCAAGCTGCTGGATGGCGATTTCGGTGGCTTTCCCGTGGACCGTCTGACCCATTCGCTGCAAACCGCCACCCGCGCCCACCGTGATGGGCGCGATGAGGAATACGTGGTGTGCGCGCTGTTGCATGACATTGGCGACACCCTCGGCACCTTTAACCATCCGGATATCGCAGCGGCCATGCTCAAGCCGTTTGTGAGTGAGGAAAACCTGTGGATGGTGGAGAAACACGGCATTTTCCAGGGTTATTACTTCTTTCATCACCTGGGCATGGACCGGCTGCTGCGTGAGCAATTCAAGGACCACCCGCAGTACCTGCGCACTATTGAGTTCTGCGCCAAGTACGATGCCGCCGCTTTCGACCCGGCCTATGAGCACCTGCCGCTGGAGTTTTTCGAACCGATGCTGCGGCGCCTGTTCGCCCAGCCAAAAAACTCGGTTTATAAGGCTGTAACCGAGCCATCAGTCTGAAACCATAGTGCTATCACCGACCGCTGGAGCCCTTGTCTCCAGCCTTTCGGCGGGCGGTATTGGCGGTCCATCTTTTGCTGGTTATGATCCCGCACCAACCAAAAGCATGGCCTCTGTTTTGCAGAGAGCGAAGACGTCCTACAGAGACGTCAGAAAACCAGCAGGGATCGTGTCAACGCTATGAAGTCAGCCAGTATCGATCGTCCGATTGACTTACCTTCTTTACCTCTGCGCGAGTATTACTCGCGGGTGCTGGCTTATATCGCCATGGCGGCCAGCATCGCGGCTGGCACCTTTGTGCAGTATTTCGGCTACAACATCCTCTGGATGGTGCCTTACGCCCTGCTTTATCCCCATCTTGCCCACCACCTGAGTCAGCGTTTCAAGCGCGAGCACGCGCGTGAAACCGATCTGGTGTTGCTGTTCATCGACTCGCTGCACTGCGGCGCCGCCATTGCCCTGCTGGGTTTTTCGGTGGTGCCGAGTTTGATGATCGTGCTGACGCTGGTGTTTAGCGCGCTGATCATTGGCGGCCTGCGTTACCTGGGCCTGGCCCTGCTGATTACCGTTAGCGGCGTGGTGCTCACCAGCGTCATCGTGCAGCCGGAAGTCAAAGCCACCACGCCCACCTTGGTGTCGCTGATCAGCGTGGTGTTCAGCACGTTGTACATCTGCATCACCGCCTATTTCGTGCACCAACAAGGGCTGCGTCTGGACGTAGCGCGCAGCGAAATCAAGCGCGAGCAGGAAAAAGCCGCACGCCTGGCGCGAAACCTCGCCAAATACCTGTCACCGCAAGTGTGGGAATCGATTTTCAGCGGCAAGAAAAGCGTGCGCCTGGAAACCCAGCGCAAAAAGCTCACGGTGTTTTTCTCTGACATCAAGGGCTTTACCGAGCTGTCTGAAGAGTTGGAAGCCGAAGCGCTGACCGATCTGCTCAACACCTACCTCAATGAAATGTCGAAGATCACCCTGAAATACGGCGGCACCATCGACAAGTTCATTGGTGACTGCGTGATGGTGTTTTTCGGCGATCCGTCCAGCCAGGGCGCCAAGAAAGATGCGGTGAACGCCGTGTCCATGGCCATCGCCATGCGCAAGCACATGAAAGTGTTGCGCCAACAGTGGCGAGCGCAAGGCATCACCAAACCGCTGGAAATTCGCATGGGGTTGAACACCGGTTACTGCACGGTAGGCAACTTCGGCGCCGACACGCGCATGGACTACACCATCATCGGCCGCGACGTGAACCTGGCCAGCCGCTTGGAAAGCGCCGCCGAGTCCGGGGAAATTCTGATTTCCCACGAGACCTACTCACTGATCAAAGACGTGATCATGTGCCGCGACAAAGGCCAGATCACCGTCAAAGGCTTCACCCGTCCGGTGCAGATTTACCAAGTGGTCGACTTCCGTCGCGACCTGGGCGCTGCGTCCAGTTATGTGGAGCATGAATTGCCGGGGTTCTCCATGTATCTGGATACCAATGGCATTCAGAACTACGACAAGGAACGCGTGATTCAGGCATTGAACCTGGCAGCGGAGAAGCTGCGCGACAAGGTGATCGTGTAATTAGTAATCGGTGTTTACCGCCGCCCTCTCCCCCGGCCCCTCTCCCGCCAGCGGGCGAGGGGAGACAATCCAAACGGCGATCAGCCCCCTCTCCCGCTTGCGGGAGAGGGTTGGGGAGAGGGAAATTTACGCGACGACCTTAATCCCAAGGTCGACCACTTCCCCATCCAGTAACGGCTGCTGCGCCAGAAATTCCAACGCCGATGCCCGCCACGATTGTTTCTGCGCCGCCTGCGCGCAGCGCTGCCGATCCAGACTCAGCGCCGCCAGGCACGCGCGCCGCAAATCCTCGTCCATCACGCCGCTAACGCCCTCTTCCAGCACATCCAACGGACCTGGCACCGGAAACGCCGCCACCGGCGTGCCGCAGGCCAGCGCTTCAAGCATCACCAGCCCGTAGGTATCGGTACGCGAGGGAAACACCAGCACGCTGGCTTCGGCATACGCCCGGGCCAACGTAGCGCCGTGCTGATAACCGTGAAAACGCACCTGCGGGTAGCGGCTTTGCAGCTCGGCACGCTGCGGGCCGTCGCCGATCACGTGTTTCTCGCCGGGAAGATCCAGGCGCAAAAACGCGTCCAGATTTTTCTCCGGCGCCACCCGCCCCACATAGAGAAACGCCAGCTTGCCGGGCGTCTGCAGCGTTGGCGTGAAGCGCGTCAGGTCCACGCCTTTGCGCCACAGTCCAAGGCGTTGCAGGCCCCAGCTGGCGAACTCGCTGCGCAAGCGTTCGGTGGTGACCAGCACGGCCTGACTCGGTTGATGAAACCGGCGCAGGTAGGCGTAGCCCCAGGCCAAGGGAATGCGCGGCCAGCGGGTGTGGACGTATTCGGGAAAGCGCGTATGAATGGCGCTGGAGAACGCCAGCCCGCGTTTGCTTAACCAGCGCCGCGCGGTCCAGCCCAGCGGGCCTTCGGTGGCGAGGTGAACGCAATCGGGGCGAAAATCGCGAATCGCCGGGCCGACCCGCCATAGGTCCCACACCAGCGGAATCTCTGGGTAAGTGGGGCACGGCACGTGGCGAAAATCTGCCGGCGACAGCAGCTTGACCAGATGGCCCAGCCCACGCAGCTCAGCGATGAGCGCTTGCAGGCTGGTGACAACGCCGTTTACCTGCGGCGTCCAGGCGTCGGTGACGATCAGAATCCTCATGCAGTGGTTTCGCGCGGCGCCGCTTCGGCCACCACGGCTGCGGGCGGATTCGCCAACGCGGCGCCCACAGCGGCTGCCACAACAGCGCCGGCGGCCTGTTCCTCAGCAGCCTGCTGCGCCTGACGGGCGTGGTCGTCGGCCAGACGATAGAGCTCGATGCTGCCGTCCAGGTGTTCGATCAGCGCGGTGCAGCTTTCCACCCAGTCGCCGCAGTTCATGTATTCCACGTCGCCCATCTGGCGGATTTCGGCATGGTGAATATGGCCGCACACCACGCCGTTGAAGCCGCGCTTGTTGCATTCGTGGGCGATGGCTTCTTCGAAGTCACTGATGAAGTTCACCGCGCTTTTCACCTTGTGCTTCAGGTACGCCGACAGCGACCAATAGCCGTAGCCGTACTTGCGCCGCCAGTGATTGAGCCAGCGGTTCAGGGTGAGGGTGAATTCGTAGGCCGAGTCGCCGAGAAAGGCCAGCCAGCGGTGGTAGCGGGTAATCACGTCGAACTGGTCGCCGTGAATCACCAGCAGTCGACGGCCATCGGCGGTGATGTGCTCGGCTTCGTCGACCAACTGGATATTGCCCAGAATCAGCTTGGAATAACGACGCAGGAATTCGTCGTGGTTACCGGTGACATACACCACTTCGGTGCCGCGCTTGCTCATGGTCAGCAGCCGGCGAATCACGTTGGTGTGGGCCTGGGGCCAGAAGATGCCGCTGCGCAGGCGCCAGCCGTCGATGATGTCGCCTACCAGGTAAACCTTGTCGGCCTGATAGCGTTTGAGAAACTGCGACAGGTGTTCGGCCTGGCAATCGCGCGTGCCCAAGTGCACGTCGGAAATCCACAGGGTACGTACACGTTGCTTACGGCTGGGTTTTACGAGCTGAGCGCTGCTCATGGGCGCGGCCTCCGGCAGGGTTTAATGGAGGGTGAAGCCTGCGGGTGACCTGCGTGTGACATGCCCAAGACAAACTCATGACAACGCTTCCCCAGCCCGTGCGCATGGGTAAACTGCGCCTCTGTGCTAAGGAGCCCGCCATGCACTCGATTTTGTCCTTGCGCCATTACGGCGATGAGTTGATCGCCCATAGCCACAGCCACGCGCAAATTGTCTTTGGTCTTAACGGTCGGTTGGAATTTGAGGTGGAAGGCCACGCAAGCCTGTTGCGCGGCCAACAGCTGTTGGTGATTCCCAGCGGCTCGCACCACGCCTGCGAAAGCCGTGAAGGCAGCGATTGCATGGTGTTCGATGTGCCCGACAGCCACTGGCTGCGCAGTCGCCTCGGCGCCCACGCCGACAATGGCCAACGCCTGCTCGACCGCCCGCAAACCCTGACCCTCGGCGGCGCGCAGCAACAGCTGGTGAATTGGCTAATCGCCAGCCCGATTGCCGACCCGGTCATCGCCCAGCAAGGCGCAGCGCTGTTACTGGCCAGCCTGGCCAGCGCGCCCGCCGCGTCGCCGGTGGCTGGGGAACTGCCGCTGGCGAGCCTTGATCGCTACATTGACCAGCACGCCGCGCACCCTTTGCAGGTCGCCGACCTGGCGCGGCTCAGCGGCTTGTCGGCAGCGCGCTTTCACGCCCGCTTTCTTCAGCAAACCGGGCAAACGCCGATGGACTACGTTCGCCAGCGTCGCCTGCGACAGGGCATTGACCTGCTGCGCAGCACCGCGCTGCCGGTCGGCGAGGTGGCGCAACGGGTCGGCTACAGTTCGCAAAGCGCCTTCACTGCCGCCCTCGCCCGGCATGTCGGCACCACGCCCAGGCAACTGCGGCGCGCGCGGTAGCCGCGAGAGCCTGGCGACAATGACCGCGAGCCTGGCGACAGACAGACGCCGGGACGCTGCCTACACTGCGCCGATCAGTGTCCCCGGAGCCGCTATGAACACCATTGAATGGCAAGACTTTGAGCGCGTGGAGCTGCGCGTCGGCACCATCCGCCATGCCGAACCCAATGCCAAGGCACGCAAGCCGGCTTATGTGCTGCAGATCGACCTCGGCCCGCTCGGGCTGAAGACCTCCAGCGCACAAATCACCGACCACTACAGCGCTGAAAGCCTGATCGGCAAGCAGGTGCTATGCGTGTGCAACTTCGCGCCTAAATCCATCGCGGGCGTGCGCTCCGAGGTGCTGGTGACCGGCGCGTATGACGGGGAAAATCGGGTAGTCTTGGCCAGCTTTGAGCATGCGTTGCCTAACGGTGCGCGGTTGGCGTAGGCGTTCAACATCCTGTAGGAGCGGTTGGGCGGCACTCCGATTCGCCGCGATGCTTTTGAATCAAATTTAAGGACCCCCATGAACCACCGCTCTGCCCTCACCGCCCTGCACTGCGGCGCCCTGATGTTTGGCTTTACCGGCGTGCTGGGCAAACTGGCGACCACTACGCCAAGCATGATCGTGTTCGGTCGCGCGCTGTTTGCGGTGCTGGCCTTGGCGGTGTTCGCGGCGCTGATCGCGCGAATTCCCTGGCAGCGTTTGCGCGCCCACGATTGGGCACGGTTGGCCTTGGGCGGTGTGTTGCTGGCCGGGCATTGGGTGAGCTTTTTTATCTCGGTGAAGGTAGCCGGCGTGGCCATCGCCACGCTCGGGTTCACCAGCTTTCCGGCGCTGACGGTAATTCTCGAAGGGCTGATTTTCCGCGAGCGCATTCGCCGCAATGAGATCGTGCTGGTGTGCCTGGTGAGCATCGGTCTGGTGCTGGTCACACCCGACTTCAACCTGGCCAGCGGCGCCACCACCGGCCTGCTCTGGGGCGTGCTGTCGGGCCTGCTGTTCGCGCTGTTGTCATTGGTTAACCGCGCCGGCTCCGGCAAGGTCGGCCCGGTGCAATCGGCGCTGTGTCAGAACCTAGTGGTTGCCCTGTGCTTGCTGCCCTTTGCGGCACCGGAGGTGGCGCAGGTGTCGGCCATGAACTGGTTGTGGATTGCGCTGCTCGGCGTGTTCTGCACCGGCGTCGCCCACAGCCTGTTCGTCGCCAGCCTGGACGTGCTCAAAGCCCGCACCGCCGCCGTGGTGTTTGCCTTGGAGCCGGTGTACGGCATCACCTTCGCCTGGCTGATTTTTTCCGAAACGCCGACGCTGCGCATGATGGCTGGTGGCGCGTTGATCATCTTCGCGATTTTCTTGTCCGCCCGCATGGGCGACGGCAAGCCGGTGGAGCCGGTAGACGCCCAAGCCGCGCGGCCGTGAGTGACTAGTCCGCCGCTGGCGTGGCCCGGTCGTTATGGCCAAGGTCGCGCTCGGGGTCGATTACATCGCGCACCCGCTGTTTCAGGACCTTGGCTTCGGGAAAGCCGCCATCGGCCTTGCGTTCCCAAATCTGCACGTCGCCACAGGTGATGCGGAACACGCCGCCAGTACCCGGCTCAAGGCTGACCTTGGCCAAATCCTGGCCAAAGGTGGACAACAATTCCTGCGCCAACCAGGCGGCGCGCAACAGCCATTGGCATTGCGTGCAGTAGGTAATGGTGACGTCAGCTTTGTTGTCCATGGTGCACTCCTGAAAACATAAAAAAGCCCGCGGCTATGAGGCACGCGGGCTTTTCGCTTGGGCCTTGCTCAGGCGATCTTAGCCAGCAGCCTCGACGCTTCGCGCTTCTGTTCTTCGTCGCCTTCGTTGATCAGCTCGTTGAGGATGTCGCAGGCGCTTTCCAAGTGGCCTTGCTCGATATAGGCCAGCGCCTGGTTGAACTTGGCCAGGTTGTCGCGGCGCGAGTCCAAATGGTCAAGGTCGTCCAGCGGCTGATCCTCTTCAACCAGCGGCTGGCTGAGGTATTCACCTTCGTCCACGCCCTTGCCGAACCAGCCTTCGTCATGGGTTTCTTCGACCACCATGGACGACTCGGCGAACGGGCTGTTCAAGTCCATTTTCTCAAGCTCTGGCGCCGGATCGTTGCTGGCCTTCTGCGCGGCTTCGGCTTTGCTGCGGGCGTTGGCAGAGAACGGGCTGATCAGGTCCCAGTCGGGGTCGAGGGAGAAGTCGTCAAGGTTGAACTGGTCGTCCTCGGCCACCGGCTGGCTTACCAGCGGCTGCGGCTCGTCCAACGCCAACACGGCGTCGTCGAACACGTCGGCCGCTGGTTCTTCGGCCAGCGGGCGCTCAAACATTTCCGGGTGACGCGCTTTGAGCTGAGCGATGGGCGCGTCGGGGTAACCGGCGTCGAGCAGAATTTCTTCCTCGCGCTGGAAGCCACGGGCATCGCCCAGTTGCGCCAACACTTCAAGCAAGCGGAAGCGGATATCGCTGCGCTGCGGCTCTGCATCCAGGGCGCGGCGCAGGCTGGCGGCAGCCTCGCTGAACCGGCCATAGGCGATGTAGATGTTGGCCCCTTCCAGGGTGTCGGTCGGGCTGGCGGCACGCGCTTCGGTGGTGGCCACGGCGGCGCGTGGCTTGGCCACTACCGGCGCGGGCGCAACGGGTTCGCTGTCGTAATCGTCGAGGTCGAAGTCGTCGTCTTCATCCTGCGCCTGGCCTGCCGGAGCGACCACGACAACCGGCTGCGGCTCTGGCTCTCGACGCGAGCGGCGCCAGAACAGCACACCGAGCAACGCCAGCAGCAGCGCGCCCACTAAGGCCCACAGCGCGCCATACCAGGTGTTATCGGCAGGCTGTTGCGCAACCACCGGGGCGGATGGTTCAGCCACGTTGCTGCCCTCAGCCGGCGCCGGCGATTGCTGGGCGCTGAGCTGGGCTTTGAGGTCGGCCAGCTGTTTGTCCTTGGCGGCGGATTGCTCCATCAACTGCTGCACTTGCAACGTCAGTTCCGCCAGGCTTTGTTGCAGCTTGGTGTTCTCGTCAGCGCGCTGGGCCAACTCGTTGTCCAGACGCCGCTGCATCTGCACGATCATTTCCGCTTGCGGATCAAGCGGCGCCGTAGGCATCGGCAGCGGCTCGTCGTCCGGCGACACGACGCTAAGGGTCGGCGGCGGCTCAACATCGCTGGCAGCGCCGGCGTTCGAAACCGGGCCAGACGCATTCGCGGGTGCCGACGTACTGGCAGTGGCCGGCGCCGTGTCCGGCAGCAGCAAGCTGTCACCGACTTGCAGGCGACTGGTGTCGTCGTCGGTAAACACCTGCGGATTCAGCGCGTGGATTTCATCCATCAATTGCTGTTGCGACGACTTACTGCCTTGAGCGCGCAGCCGGGCGGTGATGGTCCACAGGTTATCGCCTCGGGCCACCACATAGCGCTTGCCGAGTGCGGCCGGCGGCGGCGCGGTTTTCGCCTTCGCTGCAGCGGGCGCGGCAGCCGTCGAACGTGTGGCGGGTTTGGCCGAAGCGGCCGCTGGGGTGGCAGCCACGGCGTTGTAGGCAGAGGAATTGGGCGGATCGAGCAACAGCGTGTATTCGCGGAACAACTGGCCGTTGGGCCGCGCCAATTCGACGATGAAATTCAGGTAGGGCTCGCGCACCGGTTTGCTCGACACCACGCGAATCACACTTTTGCCGCCGCGCAGTAACGGCGTGAAGCGCAGGTCGTTGAGGAAGTAGATGCGGTCGACACCGGAGCGGGCGAACACGGCGTCAGGTGCCAGGTGCACCTTCATATCGGCGGCGCTGAGGTCGCCCACTTCCAGCAATTCGATATCGGCTTCCAGTGGCTGGTTAAGCGCCGAATGCAAGGTGATGTCGCCCAAGCCCAAGGCTGACGCCAACCCCGAATACAAAACCGAGCCGGAGGCCAAGCCAAGTAATAAATGTCGAACCTGCACCATCGACGCCTCCCGGAAAGTACTGCTCCATGTTCACACCACAGCGCACCTATCGGCGCAGTTCCAACGTTGTGGTGCTAACAAAAGGTTTAGCAAAAGACTGAAGAAGGGAGAGACATCCATGTAAGCCCCTGCCTAAGAGTATGGTCACGATTCCTTTATTTGTGACGCAGTTATCCCGGCATTTGGCCATGATACGCAAAACAGGGGAAAAACAGTCAAATAAATGGCAAAGAAAAGATGCACTTAGCGACCTTAGACGCCCGTGTCAAAAGCCATACAAAGCAGGTTTTTGATACAGGGGGAAAGCCATTGCAGCCCTCCCCGTTTGCGCAGGCCTTAACGCTTTTCGAGGTTACTGAGGATGCGCGCGTGAACTAACTGACAGCGGCGAAGTTCGTCTTCGTCGATACCATCAAACAACTCCTTACGCAGTTGCGTGGATATCGCCTCAATCTGCTCAATCAAAGGCCGGGCCGAATCGTCGAGGCTGATCTTTTTCGCGCGGCGGTCTTCAACCACTGCCTGACGACGCACCAGGCCCTGGGTTTCCAGGCTGTCGAGCAAGCGCGCCAAGGTCGGACCTTCAACCCCAACGCTTTGCGCCAGCTCACGTTGGGTGGGCAATTCATCGCGGAAACGGGCCAGGTGCAGCAACACCAACCAGCGCGCCTGAGACAAACCCAGGCCGGCCAGGCGGCGGTCCAATTCGCCGCGCCACGAGCGCGACAGTTGGGCCAGTTGCATACCAAAACGGTGTTGATCTGTGTGGGGCATAAGGAAACGCTCGTGGTCATAGCTAAAACTAATAATTAGCCAGCTAACCATAACCCTCAGCAAAGTGGAAGACATTGAGTTGTAAGACATAGTCCCTTTCTGAAAGCGACTATGTCGCGGTCACCATTTCACGTATTGGTCTTCGACAAAGCCCCACACCTCATCAATCGCCACAACGGGCCGGCCTTTTGGCCGCAGCTCACCGCGGAACTGTCCGAAAATCTGCTTGAAGTTACTGGCGATAATTCCGAGATTCAGTCGTTCTTTGTGCAGGCCACGTGCCTCGAAGTGCAGGTCGACCTGCCCGTCGAATGACTCGATTCGCCAGGGCGCCATCGGGTTTTCGCGGTCGAAGGTGAAGCGCACGGTGTCGACCTTGATCAGCTCGCCGTCGAGCCAGAAACAGTTCTCGGTGAAGCTGGTTTCGTTCACCCCGCACGACAGATTCAGCCCCACGCGCTGCACGCCAGCCTGCCCCGACAGGCAGGCCCAATTCCAGCACGTTTCCGGGCGCATATAGCCGGCCGACCAATCGTGATGGGCAAACGCGTCAATCGCGCCCAAATCGAAACTCCCCAGGGCGCTGTGCACGTTGCCCGCGCAGCGCACGCCCGCGACTTTTTGCGCATACACCCAGCCGTTGCTGGCCGTAGGGGTGTTCAGGCACATCGGTTGGAACGGCGGCTCGTGTTCGCTGAAGCGCGCGTCTATGCGCGTGCCGTCATCCAGCTCAACCCACAGGCGTTTTTCGCTGCCACTGTTTTCCAGGCGCAGCAGATTCTTGCCGCTGTGCAGCTCGCAAACGCCGTCATTGGGGTGTTGGGAAAATTGGCTGCCGATGCCCAGCGGCAACTTGAATTGGCGCTCGATCATGCGCCCGCTCGCTGGGTGATACAGGTAGACGAAACCGATGCCGGCCAGGCTCAGGTTGGCGAGCGCGCAGCCGCCAATCAGCTGGTCGCTGATCACGCCGAAATATTGGAATTGATGGAAGCGTCGCCACTTGGCCAAGGCGCCGAGACGGCGGCCCATGGGCGAGCGGAAATCGAAGTCGCGGTAGTTAACTTCGCCCACCGCGCGGGGAAAAATGCCGTAATGCGCTTGGCCATTGGCCTGAATCAGACGCTCCATCGAATGCACCGCTCCCCGGAAAAGTCCGAGGATGCTAGCACCGGCCAGAACGCCCTGGTGTCACGAAAAGCGCCACGCAGAGGGACATAATCGGCCAGCCCGGCGTTTACATGGCCAGGCTGGAATCGCAACGTCGGTTAACGTCTGCGGCGCTGCGCAGCCATCCGGCGTTGCTGTTCCTCATTTGGAATCGGGATGGGTTGCAGGCGGGCGGTGCCCAACAGAACGGACAGTTTCCAGGCCAAAGTACGCAGCCACATTTTCATCGTTTGTTCCTCTCTAAACAGCGAGTGGGCGGTCGCTTGTTAAGTGCGGCCGTCTCCTCGGAACTCAAGCCTAAACAGTCACGTTGGCTTATCAGGAAGTTTTACAGAATCTGCTTACGTTTATAGCAGGCTATTCCGATGGATATCCGGTCCGATTGATTGATGGCAACGTCACGTTACTCTTTTGCAGGCCGCCGCATTGGCCGGGCTACACGCTGAGAGTGGCACTAACACTGGCACCGCGCCACTTCCCAGGCCTTGTCGGGGCGGGAAAAGTAGCGGTTTGCCGATATACGGTATGTCCTACCCAGCCGGTAGACTTCCCTGACAGCAATCTTCCCCAGGTCAGCCATGAGCAGCACGCAAACCAGCGCCCCCGCCCTTAAGGAAATTTTCAACCGCGACCGAATGCACCACATCGCCGAGCAAACCGCAGCGGTCTACCCGGCGTTCGACCGCAAACGGTTCCTGACGCTGGCCACAGACGGCCTCGATAATTTGTCGGTGATGCAGCGCATGGCGCGGGTCAGTGAAAGTTTGCACGCCACCCTGCCCGCCGACTTCGCCACGGCGCTGGGCATTCTCAAAGACCTGGCGCCGCGCTTGAAAAGTGGCTTTGTGACCATGTGCTTGCCGCAATACGTCGCCATCTACGGGCGTGACCAGTTCGAGCTGTCGATGCAGGCACTCAAATATTTCACCTGCTTCGGCTCGTCCGAATTCGCCATCCGCCATTTCCTGCTGCAAGACCTGGAGCGCAGCCTGGCGCTGATGAGCGACTGGGCGTTCGACAGCAACGAACACGTGCGCCGCCTCGCCAGCGAAGGCAGCCGTCCGCGTTTGCCGTGGTCGTTCAGGCTGCCGCAAATGCAGGCCGAACCGTGGCGCGCCTGGCCGATTCTGCAGGCACTGAACGACGACCCCAGCCTGTATGTGCGCAAATCGGTGGCCAACCATTTAAACGACATCAGCAAAGACCACCCCGACACGTTGCTCGACCAAATAGAAGCCTGGCCGCTGCACCAGCCGCGCACCGCATGGATTGCCCGCCATGCCCTGCGCACACTGATCAAGGCCGGCGACCGCCGCGCGCTGGCGGTGCTCGGTGCCGGCGAACCGGCGCAAGTGACGTTGACCGCCCTGAGCGTCAGCCCCGAAACCGTGGCGCTGGGCCACAGCATGACGTTGGCGTTCACGCTCACCTCCACGAGCGCGCAGTCCCAGCGCCTGGTGGTGGACTACGCCATCGACTACGTCAAAGCCTCCGGCAAAACCGCGAGCAAAGTGTTCAAGCTGAAAACCTTCGACTTGCCCGGCGGTGCCAGCGTGGTGTTGTCACGCGCGCAACAGATGCGCGAGCTGACCACGCGCAAACACTACATGGGGCATCACGCCGTGCACGTGCTGGTGAACGGCGAGCGCCTGGGCAGCACGGGGTTCGATCTGGTACCGGCTTAAGCCGGGGTGCTCAAGCGTTTGAGCAACTGCACGTATTCACGCTCGGCAACGTGCTGAACAACCGGTTTGAAACGCACGCTGTCTCCGGGTTGCGCTTGCGCCAGACGTGCCAGCGCCAGCGGTGTGAGCGCGCCTACGCGTGGATAGCCGCCGATGGTTTGACGGTCGTTGAGCAGCACAATCGGCTGCCCGTCTGGCGGCACCTGAACGGCGCCCAGCGGAATGCCTTCGGAAATCAACCCAGCGCCTTGATAGCCAAGCGTCGGGCCCCGCAAGCGAATGCCCATGCGGTCGGCGCGGCTGTCGAGCCGCCACTCGGCATTGAATAAATCGAACAGCGCCTGGCCGCTGAACTCGCCCAGTTGCGCGCCGAGCATCAGGTCCAGCGGCTGCTCCAGGCTCAGCGCGGGAATGTATTTTTCCGGCAACTGCCTAGGCGCCTGCGTCGGTGCGGTCCACCTCAAGGTATCGCCGCGAACCAGCGCGTTGCCGTCGCCCTGCAATCCGCCCAACCCCTCGCGACTTACCGTGCTGGCACTACCGAGTGTCGGCGAGCAATCGAAGCCGCCCGGCGCCGCCAGATAAGCGCGGATGCCCTGACGCGGCGTATTGAAGTGCAGCCGTTGCCCGGCGCGCACGCTGAAGCTGCGCCAAGGCCGCTGCGGCTCGTTATCCAGCGTGGCGGTCAGGTCGGCGCCGGTCAGCGCCAGGCAACTGTCGTGCTCGATCAGCAGCGCGAAACCGCCGAAGGTGATCTCCACCACCGCCGCGTTCAGGTCATTGCCCAGCAGCCAATTGGCCCACCGCATCGACAGCCAATCCGCCGCCCCGCCCTGCGTCACGCCAAGGTGGCGAACGCCGAAACGGCCGCCGTCCTGCAACTGCACCAGCGGCGTGCTCTGTTCCACCGATGCGCGGCTCATGCCAACGCCTCAAGCGCCGTATCGTCGCCGCCCAAGCGCAGGAATTCGGCGCGCTCCACCGGCGCAAAGTGCACGCGGTCGCCGGGTTGCAACAGGCTGTACCCGTCCAGGGCGCGATCAAACAGCGCCACCGGCGTGCGCCCCACCACATTCCAGCCGCCGGGCGACACCTGCGGATACGTCGCGGTCTGGCGCTCCGCCAACGCCACGCTGCCTTGGGGAACACGCGGCCGTGGCGTGTCCAGACGCGGCGCCGCCAGTTGCGGGTCGACCAGGCCCATGTAAGCGAAACCGGGCGCAAAACCGAGGGCAAACACGCGGTAGGCGTGAGCGCTGTGCAGCGCAATAACCTGGCTGACCGACAGGCCACTGCGCCGCGCCAACCGCGATAATTCCGGCCCGACCTGCGGGTCGTACCACACCGGCAGCGCATGGCTGCGTCCGCTGTTTTCGTCGGCTGGTTGCAAGTCGCGCAGGGCATCGTTAATCAATGTGCGGGCCTGGGCGCCGTCAATGCGCAGCACGTCGTAATGCAGCATCAAGGTCGTGTAAGACGGCACCAGGTCGATCAAGGCATCGGCAAACAGCGCGCGCAAACGCTGGGCGGCGGCGATCAGCCAGGGCATGTGGGCTTCGTTGATGTCGTCGAAGAGCCGCAGCATCAGGCAATCGACCGCCACGCCCTCAACGCGAAGCTTCATGCCGACTTCAGCCCATCCAATGCCTCGCGAATACGCCGCACCGCCGCCACCGAGGCGGCGTTGTCGCCATGTACGCAAAGGCTGTCGACGTGCAATTGCAGAGCGCTGCCGTCGCTCGCCAGCAACGGTTTGCCCTGCGCCAGATCCAGCGCCTGGGCGACGATGCGCTCGGGGTCGTGGTGCACCGCGCCCGGCAGCTGGCGCGACAGAAGATGGCCGGCGCCGTCGTAAGCGCGGTCGCTGAACGCTTCGAACCACAGGGGCACGTCGAACTCAGCGGCCAGCGCCTCGGCTGCCGTGTTGTCGGCACGCGCCATGAGCATCAGGCGCAGGCCGTCGCCATAATTGGCCACGGCCTGGAAGACCGCCCGCAGCAGCGCCGGGTTTTTCATCATGTCGTTGTACAGCGCGCCGTGCGGCTTCACGTACTCCACTTGCCCGCCTTGGCCGCGACAAATGCCGGCAAGCGCACCGATCTGGTACTGCAGCAAGTCGATGATTTCTTGCGGCGAGCAGGCCATGGAACGGCGGCCGA
>Ga0157370_10001778_pt1 | contig 26589 bp, 21 predicted proteins | sample C35metaG_FD_113463 | JGI IMG/M metagenome (GOLD analysis project Ga0157370, IMG submission 113463) | Corn rhizosphere microbial communities from Kellogg Biological Station, Michigan, USA - C3-5 metaG | ecosystem: Host-associated > Plants > Roots > Rhizosphere > Soil | place: USA: Michigan...
CCCCGGTGGCGGCGACGGTATTCGAGAACGCGTATCCCGTCCCCATTCGGTACGCGAGGTCGGCGAAGAGGCTGTCCGCGGCGCGCACCTTGGCCGTCGCCTCCGCGATCGGATCGGGGAGCCGGTCGGCGGGAGGCGTCAGTTGCGCCGCCGCCAGGCTGACCTCGGCCGCCGCTGGCGAGCCGACCTCCGAATACGCCGTGATGCGCCACGGCTGACCGCGGGCGCGCTCCCAATAGGCGATGTAGCGCTCGAAACGAATCGGCGCCTTTAGCTGCGACAGTCGGGCGACGAGGCCGAACGTGTACCCGGAGTGGAGGTCGTCCGAAACGCCGCCCCCGATCGGCTGCCATGCCAGCCGGAGCGCCGGCGCGCCCAAGCCCGCGGCGAGCAACAGGCGCGCACCCTCGTGCCCATAGACCGCCGGAACGCCCGCTCTGAGATAGACGACACCTTCGCCGAGCAGCGCGACCATCCCCGCCACTGGACCGCGCGCGATGAGTGAGTCGGCGCGCGATTGGTCGAGCTCGAACAAGCTGTCGAGCGCCGGTCCGCGCGCGGGCTCAGGAGTCGCTGGGCGATGGTGCAGGCTGCACCCGGACAACAACGCCGTTGTCAGGATGACCGAGCGTGTCCTCATACATCCACGCTATGGCCCATGAAACCCCGGCGCCAGCCTTGCGCCGAGGTCGTTAGGCGCTCTCGGAGCGCACGTGGAGCATCCAGTAGAGCAATCCGGAATTCGTCGCACCGACGTCCGGCACGACCTCGACGGCGGCATGCACCGTGATGGGCACATCGCCGACGCGCTGCATCACGAGCTCCCAATCACGGACACCACCCACGGTGTTCGCGACGAGTGTCAACTGCCGGCGGAACGCCTCGCGACGCTCCGGCGCGAGCAGCGCCGCGAACGGCTTCCCCTCGAGGTGGTTTGCCTCACGGCGAAACAGCTTGGCCCCGGCGCGATTCGATTCCTGAATCGTCCCGTAGAAATCCGTGATGAGCGCCGGCGCCGGCGCATATTGGAAGAGAAGGCGATAGTGGCGCGTCTGCTCTTCGGTCGCCGAACGCTGGGCGATCAACCGCGCATTCTGCTCGCGCAGCTCCTCCTCGGCGACCTTCAGCGCCTCGAGCGACGTGGTCAGCAGCGCCGACAGGCTCGGGACGGCGTCGAACCGCTCCACGAACGGAATGTCCGCCGGGCCCTCTAGCAACTTCGTGGCGCGCTGAAGCACCGTCCGGCGACAATTAACCAGCGCGTCGATCGTATCGTTTCCCTCGAGGTTGTCGATCATCGTCATTGAGATTTCATGAATCGGATCTCGGATGCTCCAGCCACGCAAACGCCCTTCGCGTACGGCGACTGCGACGGCTTCGGGCTGCTACTGCGAGTTTCGCGCCGTACGCTTCCGCTCGCTCCGCCCAGGCGCGCCGGGACAACGTGGTCGACCGGCTCCCATGCATCAGTACCACGCGATCGGCTTCTCGTCGAGGTTGATGTGGACCTGCTTCACCTGCATGTATTCCTCGACCCCCCACCTGCCGAGCTCGCGGCCGATTCCACTTTGCTTATAGCCGCCCCACGGCGCCTCGACGAACGTCGGCTGCATGTGGTTCACCCAGACGACGCCGGCGCGCAGTCGCTTCACCGTGCGCATCGCGCGGAAGATGTCCCGTGTCCACACGGCCGCCGCGAGACCGTAGGGTGAGTCGTTCGCGATGCGGATCGCGTCCTCCTCGCCGTCGAACGGAATGACCGCGGCCACGGGACCGAAGATCTCCTCGCGCGCGATGCGGGCGCGGTTGTCCACGTCGTAGAAGATCGTCGGTTCCACGAACAGACCGCCGTCCAGGCCGGACCCCCGCGCCTGTCCACCGCCGAGCGCGAGCTTCGCCTCGGACTTGCCAATTTCCGGATAGGCTCGCACGCGATCGAACTGCTCGCGGCTCACCACCGGTCCCATCTTGGTCGCGCGGTCGAGCCCCGGGCCCAGCCGGATGCGGCGCGCCTTCTCCACCATCGCGTCCAACACGTCGCGGTAGATCGAGCGCTCGACGAGGATGCGGCTGCCGGCAGAGCAGACCTCGCCCTGGTTGATGAACAGGCCGAACAAGGCGCCGTCCACGCCCGCCTCGAAGTCGGCGTCGGCGAAGAGAATGTTCGGCGATTTGCCGCCGAGCTCCAGCGAGATCTTCTTCAACGTGTCGGCCGCGTTGCGCATGATCGTCTTGCCCACGTCGGCGCTTCCGGTGAACGCGATCTTGTCGACCTCGGGATGCACCGTGAGTGCGGCTCCAGCCGCGCCCACGCCGGTCACGATGTTCACGACGCCCGGCGGCAGCCCCGCCGACTCGAAATGCTTCGCCAGCTCCAGCACGGTGAGCGGCGTTTGCTCGGCGGGCTTGAGCACCATCGTACAGCCGGCGCAGATCGCCGGCGCGAGCTTCCACGCCGCCATGAGCAGCGGATAGTTCCACGGAATGATCTGTCCGGCCACGCCGATCGGCTCGCGCAGCGCGAGACTCAACGCATTGTCGGGAACCGGGACGACGTCGCCGTGGATCTTCGTCGCCAGTCCTCCATAGTACTCGAAGCAGGTCGCGACGTCGGCGATGTCGAATTCCGATTCGATGATCGGCTTGCCGTTGTTGCGCGTCTCGAGCTCGGCCCACTCGGCCGCGTGGTCGCGTACGATGCCCGCGAGGCGGAAGAGAATGCGTCCCCGCTCCTGCGCAGTGACGTCGCGCCACTGCGGCGATTCGAATGCGCGCCGCGCGGCGAGCACGCCACGATCGATGTCGGCCGCGGTGCCGTCAGCGACGCGGGCGATGACGTCCTGCGTCGACGGGTCGATGACGTCGATCCGCTCGTCGCCGGTCGAGGAGACGAATCGGCCGTCGATGTAGAGGGAATGCTGATCCGCGGGCGTCGAGAGCATGCCGCGAATCTATCGTCATTCCAATCGGAGCGCCGACATTGGATCCACGCGGGCCGCTCGCCAAGCCGGCCCGAGCGCGGCGATCGCCGCGACCAACAGCAGCCCCGCGGCAACAGCGCCGATGACGACCGGATTGCCCGGAGCAATGCCATACAGCAACGACGCGACGAGCCGCCCGGCGGCGATCGCGCCGGCGACGCCGAACGCGACGCCAACGCCAACGGTGCGGAGTCCTCCGCTCAGCACGTGCGTGACGACGTCGCTGAATCGAGCGCCGAGCGCAACGCGGATTCCGAATTCCGGCGTGCGCTGATTCACGTCGTAAGAGACTGTGCTGTAGATGCCGATCGCCGCGACGACGAGCGCCAAGACCCCAAAGAGCGAGAACAGCGTGGCCCCCAGTCGCCAGGGTCGATACTGCGGCTCCAGCGCCGCCGACATCGACGTGACCACGGGCTCGCCCGTCGGAAACGCATTGCGGAGCATGCCGCGAGTCTCACGAATGACGGCCGCCACGTCGGCGTCGTTCGCACGGATCGCGATCTCGTGTGCGCCGCTGTACCGAAACGGCATGTTCTCGAGGGGCAGATAGAACTGCGGAGTCGGGTCTTCGATCAACTTGTCGTAGCGCGCCGTCTCGACGACGCCGATCACGGCGTTGCAGCGCGCGTCGGGCTTTGCGAACCGTACGCAGCGTCCGATCGGATTTTGACCAGGCCACAACGCGCGCGCCATCGCGTCGTTGACCAGGACAGAAGGCGGTATGGCCGCCCCGTGGGCACGCGGAAAAGCTTGGCCGGCGATGAGCCGCGTTCCCGCGACAGCGAAATAATCCGGTGATACCGCCCAGAACATCCCGAGTGGCTTCTTGTTCGCGCTCGTATCGGCGTCAGGAAAGTAGTCCTCCCAGCTGAACCCCTCGATCGGCCGCATCGCGGTGAGCGCCGTCTCCTCGATTCCCGGGCCAGCGCGCAAACGGTCGGCGAGCTCGGTGAGTCGTGCGGGCATCAGCGAATCCCGGACCGCATCCTTGGAGTCGAACTCGACGTGCGCGAACAGCAGTCTGGTCGTATCGAAGCCGAGGTCGAGGTCGCGGATGTTCTTCAAGCTCTGCACGAACAACACCGCCCCGACGAGGAGCATGACGGAGAGCGCAGCCTGTGCCATCACCAGCGTCGATCGCAGCCGCGACCGCCGCGCGTGAATGTCGCGCGCGCCGGTCTTGAGCGCGTCCGTGACGGTGATGGACGACGATTGGAGTGCGGGGATCAATCCGGCGACGACTCCGGCGAGAAGCGTTGCCGTCACGCCGACCGCCAAGACTCGCCAGTCGAGCGGCGACCGCGCCCAGTGAACATCGGGCAGGAGGATTTTCCGTAGTGCGCCGCCGCCCCAGTATGCTGAGACAAGGGCCGCCGCTCCGGCTGCAAGGGCGAGGAGCGTGCTCTCGGCCATGAGCAGGCGTAGCAATCGCGCACGCGAGATTCCGAGGGCGAGGCGAACGGCGATCTCGCGCTGTCGGCGCACGGCGCGAGCCAACAGCAGATTCACCACGTTGGCGCACGCAATGAGCAAGACGATCGCTGCCACGCCGCCCAGACGCGTGGCGATTTGTACCTCCTGCTCGCGCCTGCCGGGGCCGCGGGCGCGGATGATCGACCCGACTCGCGTGACGGCCAAAGAGTCGCTCCGGATCAGCGACATACCGGGACGGCGGAGCGCTGCCGTCGCGCGCACATCGATCGTCTCGTCGCGCACATGCGGCGCGGGACGCAGCAGGATCGTGAATCCGTTGACGCGCATGCTCTGCCACCACGGTCCGGAGCCATACCCAGCGGTCGTTGCAATCGGCAGCCAGACATCGGTTGCGTCGAGCTCGACCCCGGTGAATTCCGGAGCAGCGACTCCCACGACGGTGTAGCGTTCGCCGCCGAGCACGATGGTTCGTCCAAGCGCCGATGTCTCGCCGCCGAGCGCGCTCTTCCAAAACGCGTCGCTGACTACGGCGACACGCGCGCCGGCGCCGAGCCGATCTTCGTCGGCCGTGAAGAAGCGCCCGAGGGCGGCGCGAGCCCCGAGCAGCGGGAAGTATTCGCTACTCACTCTCGACAGCATTGCGTGCATCGACGTACCGCCGGTTCCGAGTTTCACGCGACCCGGCTGACCTGCGATCGCGGTTTCCGCGAGGCCATCCAGCGCGTCACTCACGGCGCGGTACTGCGGGAAGGCGAAGCCAGGCCGGAACTGCTTCCCCGACGTGGACGTGATCTCCGTCCAGAGTCGCCGCACTTGGTTCGGTGCGACAACGCCCGCAGGTGGCCGGAGGAAGATCGCGTCGAGCAGCGAGAACACGGCCGTGTTGACGCCAAGCCCGAGCGCGAGCGTCAAGACGATGGCGGTGGCGACACCGGGGCTTCCCCGCAGCGAGCGCGCCGCGAACGCAACGTCCTGCCGAATACCGTCGAGCCATTCGGCGTGCCCGCGGCGCTTCGCGAGACGATCGTCGATGGCGCGAAGCTGTTCTCGTACGCTCTCGACGTCGCCGAACTCCTCGGCCGCGCGGCGGCGAGCGTCCTCGGCCGGAACACCCTGTGAGACGAGCTCCTCGATGCGCGCGTCGAAGTGAAAGCGAATCTCGTCGTCGATGTCCGCGCGGACGTTCGCGCGCCAGAAGCGCAGGTAGCGGCGCCACCGCGGAGTGCCCAAGGGAAATTGCATTGTGTCAACCCGCCTCAGGCACGGCGCTCATGACGCGCGCGACGGCGGCGACATAGTCGTTCCACGTTGCGGTTTCGGTGCGGAGCGCGCGGCGGCCGGCGGCGGTCAGACGATAAAACTTCGCGCGCTTTCCCTTATCCGACGTCCCCCACTCGGACTCGACCCAGCCGCGCCCCTCGATGCGGTGCAGCGACGTGTAGAGCGCGCCGTCGACGATGCTGAACGATCCGTCAGAGCCGGTTCTGATGAAGCGTGCGACGGCGTAGCCGTGCATCGGCCCCCAGGACAGCGCCCGCAGCACGAGCACATCGAGTGTGCCCTGAAAGAGCTCGAGCTCGCGAGGCGTCGTCATGCACCGAGTATAGCATCAACATTTGATGGAATCAAGATTCGATGGATGCAGATGCTCAGCACCCAGCACCCGCCTACGACATCCAGTTCGTACCCGCCTCGCGATTCCACTTGGTCGTCATCTTCTTCGACTGCGTCCAGAACTCGATCGACCCGCGGCCGGTGATATCCCCCACGCCGAAGCGCGACTCGTTCCAACCGCCGAACGAGAACGGCTCGCGCGGCACCGGAACGCCGACGTTCACGCCCACCATCCCTGCGCTCGCGTTCTCCATCACGCGACGCGCCACGCCGCCGCTCTCGGTGAACACCGACGCCGCGTTCCCGTACGGCGATGCATTCTCCACCCGTAAGGCGTCGTCGACGTCCGCGGCACGAATGATCGCGAGCACGGGGCCGAACACCTCCTCCTGCGCGATCGCCATGTCCGGCGTCACGCGGTCGATGATCGTCGGGCCGACATAGTAGCCGCCCTCGCGGCCCGGCGCGCGCGCGCCGCGGCCATCGACGAGCACCTTCGCGCCCGCCGCCTCGGCCTCATCGATGTACCGCGTGATGCGCGCTTTGGCCTCGGCCGAGATCACCGGACCCAGATCGCGACCCAGCGTCATGCGTCGCGCGTGCTCGACCATTCGCTCGATGATGTGATCGGTCGCGGCGACCGCCACCATCACCGATGCCGCCATGCACCGCTGCCCAGCACAGCCGGACATCGACGCCACGACGTTGCTCGACGTCATCTCGGGATCGGCGTCGGGCATCACGATCAGATGATTCTTCGCTCCGCCCAGTGCGAGGCAGCGCTTGAGATTCGACGTCGCGCGGCGATACACGATCTTCGCGACCTTGGTCGAGCCCACGAAGCTCACCGCGGCGATCGCGGGATGGTCGCAGATCGCTTCGACGACGTCGCGACCGCCGTGGACGACTTGAAACACGCCGTCCGGCAGCCCCGCTTCCTTGAGAAGTTCGGCGATGCGGCCCGCGCTCAGCGGCACGAGCTCCGACGGTTTCAGGATCATGCAGTTGCCGAGCGCGATCGCGTTCGGGATCGACCAGTTCGGCACCATGTTCGGAAAATTGAACGGCGCGATCGACGCGACGATGCCGACCGGGAATCGCTCGATGCGGCACTCCACGCCGCGACTCACCTCGAGCACCTCGCCCGCCGCGATCTGCGGCAGCGAGCAGGCGAACTCCGACAGCTCGGCGGACTTGAGCACCTCGGCCCGCGCCTCGCTCGCGATCTTGCCGTTCTCTTCGCTGACGAGCGCCGCCAGGTCGTCGATGTGCTGCTCGAGCAGCGCCTTGTATCGATAGAAGACCTGAACGCGCTCTTTGATCGGCGTGTGCGACCAGGCCGGAAGCGCCTTCGTTGCGTGCCGCACTGCTGCGTCGACCTGATCGGCGCCGGACAGTGGAACGCGAGAGATGACGGTGCCGAGCGACGGGTCATAGACGTCGAGCAGCGGCAGGTGCGCGTCGACGAACGATCCGCCCAGATAATTGCGGATCTCGGGATACTTGAGTTGGGGAAGTTGTATCGTCATTGGTACCGGGTGACTAGGTCCCTGACCGAGTGGAGAGTTTCGCTTGATAGCCAAACTTGCGTCGCGTGTTGGAGCGTGTCGATGCCACGACGGGGCCGAGGCACGTCACAGACCTAGCGATCCGGAGCTATCCGAAGCAAGCTTTCGGCAACAGAAGTCGAGCGAACCACCGGGAGCGCGCATGATGCATATGCCCACCACCACGGCCGTGCTGCTTCTCACGCTCGCGGCCTCCACCGCGCACGCACAGGGACGCGGCCAGCCGGCGAGCGCACCAACCGAAGCACTCGGCAGCGTTCACTTCGCAACATCGTGCAGCCCTGCCGTCACCACCCGCTTCGACCGCGCCATCGCTCTGCTGCACTCTTTCGAGTTCGGGGAGTCGATCCGGACGTTCAACGACGTGCTCGGCGCCGATTCGACGTGCGCGATGGCGCATTGGGGGATCGCTCTCAGCCGATGGGGGAACCCGATGGCGGCCGGTAATCGGTCGACCGCACAGTTGCGGCAGGGGAAGCAGTCCGCCGACGCCGCGGCGCGGCGTGCCAGCATCGAAGGAAGCGGCGACCGCACGTCCGAGCGCGAGCGCGGCTACATTCGCGCCGTCGGCCGACTGTACGACGACTTCGAGCACAAGGATCAGCACACGCGGGTCGTCGCCTACGAGCGGGCAATGAGTGATCTCGTTACGCGCGTGCCGGCGGACACGGAGGCCAAGATCTTCTACGCGATCTCGCTCGTCGCGTCCGCCCCGCCGACCGACAAGACTTACGCCAACCAACTGAAGGCCGGCGCCATTCTCGAGGCGCTGTGGGCGAAGCAGCCGAATCATCCTGGCCTCGTGCACTATATCATCCACGCCTACGACTACCCGCCGCTCGCCGCCCGAGCGCGCGCAGCCGCCGAGCGCTACGCGGCCATCGCGCCGTCCGCCGCGCACGCGCAGCACATGCCGTCGCACACGTTCACGCGTGTCGGCATGTGGCGGGAGTCGATCGACGCGAACAACCGCTCGATGAAAGTCGCGCTCGCCGCCGGCTCGATCGCCGAGGCGCTGCACGCGGCCGACTACGCGATGTACGCCAATCTCCAGTTGGGCCGCGAGGCGGACGCAAGGGCGATCCTCGACGGAGTCCCCGCGCTTGCCGCGCGCTTCGATCCCACCGCGATCACCGGCGCGGCCCCCGGCTCGGCGGGCGTATTCGCCCTCGCGGCGATCCCTGCGCGTTGGGCGCTGGAACGCGACGCGTGGGCCGAAGCCGACGCGCTCGAGCCCAAGGCCACCGCGTTTCCCTACGCCGAGGCGATGACCTACTTCGCGCGCGCACGGGGCGCCTCACACACGGCCGACCTCGCGCGTGCACGCTCGGCGATTGATTCGCTTTCGTCAATTCAACAACGATTGAGCGTGAGCGGTGAAGGCTACTGGGCCGAACAGGTGGCGATCCAACAGCTCGCGGCGCAGGGGTGGCTCGCGCTCGCGGAGCATCGGCAAGATGACGCGCTGGCGCAGATGCGCGAAGCGGCGACGCGGGAGGACGCGACGGAGAAGAGCGCGGTGACGCCCGGGCCGTTGTCGCCGGCGCGCGAGCAGCTCGGAGACATGCTCATGGAGCTCGGGCGCGGCGCGGAGGCGCGGGCGGAGTACAAGGCGGTGCTGGAGAAGGAGCCAGGACGACGACGGGCGGTGCGTGGGCTGGGAGGCGCAGGGTTGTGAGGCCGGTCCCTTTGCGCGCCTGAACAATCGCCGGATCGTCGCACCACGCACTTCAGTACAACCCACCAGGCGGCCGAGAATGGGCCGCGGGACGAGGCGTCGCAAGCGAGCGGATGGCTCGGCTTGTGCTTTTTCCGGGTGCATGGAGCCGACCTCCGAGCCACCAGCGGACGATCTGTCGATTGCCTCGCCGTTGCCCGAACCACCGCCGGTGCCGTCGGACCGCCGAGAGGTACCTCGTCCATATCGCGTTCGCGCCGACAGCACCGGTCAGCGAGTTCGATCGCGAGCCCGGGAGCTCGGTCCGGGACTCATCACCGGCGCGGCGGACGACGACCCCTCGGGGATCGCGACGTATTCGCAAGCGGGCGCGGCGTTCGGCTACGGGACGTTGTGGATCGCGCTCATCACGCTGCCATTGATGGCCTCGGTGCAGCTCATGTGCGCGCGCATCGGCATCGTCGCGCGGAGCGGACTCGCCACTGTGCTTCGCGAGCATTATCCGCGCTGGCTGCTGTGGGTCGTCTGTGGCGTGCTGCTGTTCGGCAACACCGTGAACATCGCGGCGGATCTGGCCGGCATGGCCGCGGCGGCCAGTCTGCTCACCGGGCTTGGCTCGGTGTGGTTCGTCCCCGCCTCGGCGATGCTGATTTTGGCGCTGCTCGTGTTCGCGTCGTACGCACGGATGACGCGCGTGCTCAAATGGCTGGCGCTGGCGCTGTTCAGCTACGTGCTCGCGGGGTTTCTCGCCCATCCGGATTGGAGCGCGGTCGTCGCGGGCACGCTGGTCCCGCGCGTCACGTGGTCGAGAGACTATCTGTTCACGCTCGTGGCGATTCTCGGGACGACGATCTCGCCCTATCTGTTCTTCTGGCAGGCCGCGCAGAACGCCGAGCACGACGCGTACTGGCGCCAGCGCATCGTCGGCCGGCCACAGCGCGCGCTGCAGCGCGAGCTTCGCGCCGCCAAGCGCGACGTGAACGCCGGAATGCTCTTCTCGAACGCGATCATGTATTTCATCATCCTGACCGCGGCCGCGACGCTGCACCGCGCCGGAATCACCGACGTGGAAACGGCGGATCAGGCCGCGGCGGCACTGCGTCCGCTGGCTGGATCAGGGGCCGCCCTGCTCTTCACGGCGGGGTTGGTCGGCACGGGGATGCTGGGCATCCCGGTGCTCGCCGGCTCGGCGGCGTACGCCGTGGCCGAGGCCGCGGCCTGGCGCGCCGGGCTGGATGAGAAAGTTCATACGGCGCGCCAATTCTACGGAGTGATCGCGGTGGCGATGGTTGCCGGAATGGCGCTGAGCTTCGCGCACGTCAACGCGATCCGCCTGCTGATCTGGTCGGCGGTGATCAACGGGTTGCTGGCGCCGCCGCTGATCGTGATCATCCTCGTCGTCTGCAACAACGAGCGTGTGATGGGAGAGCACAAGAACCGGGGTACCCTGAACGTGCTCGGGGGGTTGACGGCCTTGCTGATGACGGGTGCGGGGATCGCCCTGATGATGACATTGATTTGAAAAAACGGCGCCAGTGGTCAGGCGCCGTTTGCTGGCCTCAGACGATCATGCCGCCCCTCGTACCCTCCGCTTTAGATCCCCGAACCCGATGAGCTGTTCACTATCCTCGTCCCACAACGCCAGCCTCAACGTCCTCACGCTCTCCCGGATCGTCAGCACCGTCACGTCATGAAACATCGGGTTCTCCTCGTGGCAGCGCTGGAGCCGGTAGTTCGGGATGCGCGGTCCGAGGTGGTGGATGTGGTGCAACCCGATGCTGCCCGTGAACCACTGAAGAACGGCCGGGAGCTTGAAGTACGAGCTGCCGCGGATGGCCGCGGTGGCGTAGTCCCATTCGCCGTGATCTTTCCAGTAGGTGCCCTCGAACTGATGCTGCACGTAGAACAGCCAGATGCCGGCCGCGGCCGCGATGTACATCGCGGGGAAGTAGATGAGGAATACCGCGCGCAGCCCGATCCACATGGAGAATGCCGCGACGATCAGGACGATGCCGAGGTTCGTCGACCACACGCTGAGGGCCTCGCGACCGCGCAGGCGGTTGCCCTTGGGCGGAATACGGTTGTCGATCATGAAGTGGATCGGTCCGATCCCGAACAGGATGAACGGATTCCGGAAGATCCGGTACTTGATCCGCTCCCAGCGCGAGCGGCCGAGGTATTCGCGCACGGTCAGGGTATCGACGTCCCCGTTGCCGCGGCGGTCGAGATCGCCCGACGACGCATGGTGCAGCGCGTGCGAGTGCCGCCACTGCGCGAACGGCGTGAGCGTGAGAACGCCGGTGAACCAGCCGATGAGATCATTCCCGCGGCGCGAGGGCAGAAACGATCCGTGCGAGCAGTCGTGCATGATGATGAACGTCCGCACGAGCAATCCGGCCGCTGGCAGGGCGAGCAGCAGCGTCGTCCAGTACGGCAGAGCGAGAGATTTGTACATCAGAAAGAACGTCAGCGCGAGCGGGACCAGCGTCGTCACGACCTGCGCGATGGCGCGGCCGACGTCCGACTGCTGGTAGCGAGCGATCACGGCGCGCCATTCGGCGCGAGCGCGCGGCGCAGCCTGTCGCTCGACGGGAACGCTGGTCATCGGGGCCTCCGGGGATTGAGCGACCGGCCGCGCGTCGCGGTGTTCACGCGACTCCACCGGTCCCAGGCGTCCATGACGTCGGGCGGACTTCGGAACAGCTGATACTTCTGTCCATGCAGTTTCTTCTCGCGGCGCTCGAGCACCGAAAAACGCTCGTGGAGTCGCGCCTCAATCGCGATCAAGTCCTCGTCGGTCAGCGTACCGATCCACGTCAAGTCGATGCGTTCGGGTACGATTCTCATTTAAATCTCCTCATTCGCCGTCCGCGGGTGCCGGCCGGCGAGCGTGTACTCGTGACAAAAAATGACAATGCCCCGCCCGACCACCTGTCGAGCGGGGCACGTGTTGTAGAGCGAAGGTCGCTCGGACAATGGCGCGTCAGGCCTTAGAGCTTGGAGACGTTCTCGGCGGCCGGGCCCTTCTGCCCCTGCACGACGTCGAACTCGACGCGCTCGCCTTCGGCGAGAGACTTGTAGCCGTTGCCCTGGATGGCCGAGTGATGGACGAAGCAGTCCTTCTCACCATTCTCGGGCGTGATGAAGCCAAAGCCCTTCGCATCGTTGAACCACTTTACCGTGCCGGTCGTACGCATTGTGGAGCTCCTAAGTGTTGTTTGGCGTGTCGGAGTCCGGAAATGCCGTACTGGCCGACCAACCTGGTGTATTCGTGATCGACGCCCTCACGATGGGCTCCCTTCGGTGCCGCCTGCCACCTCGGCCTTGCGACACAGCAACCGGAACAAAAACGGCCCTGAGCAATGTCAGGGCCCGGCTCATTCCTGAAAATGGAGCGTTTTGGTACGCTCCGCTGCTCTTAGAAGATAACGCATATCGTTGCAGAACGCAACGAAAATCGGGCACCCGAACCACCCGGCGAAGCGGGGTCAGCGAGACAGGCTCAGACGCACCGCGAGGCCGTCTCGGCTCGGGGCAACCGAAAACGCGAGCCGCGCTCCATCCACCCGCGCGTTATTCGCGAACACATATGCTTCGATCGCTCCCCCGATCGCGATCGCCCCGAACACCGCGACGCCCGGAACCAGGTTCGGGCGCTCAGACTCGAGGCGCGTCGTCGTGAACGTGTATTGATTCCCGAATGGATCCGTCGCCGTACGCTCCACCGACACCGTCTTCATACTTTTCTGAAGACCGAAGGCGAGTGCGCCGCCGGCCACGGCGAGCGATACCAATCCCCGCACGGGGCGGCCCGTGTAGAACTGCCCCGCGCCCGGAATGACGAGCCCCATCGCCAGTGCGTTGACCGGCGACGGTGTGCGGCGACGCAGCGCGTCGATGCGCGCCACGACGACCAGCCGATCCTCGGCCTCCGGCTTGAGGCGCAAATACTGTTCGAAGTCGCGCGCGGCGGCATCCCGCTCGCCGCGCGCGATCAACGCGAGCGCGCGATCGTAGTACGCGTCGGCCCAGTTGGGTTGGCTCTTGATGGTGGCCGTGAATCCAGTCTCGGCTTCGATCATCCTGCCGCGCTCGTATGCGGCGATCGCGGTGTGGAACGTCGCCTCCGCCGCCCGCGCCTGGATGCTCAGCGCCGGACGCGCAAGCGAAGCGACCTTCTCGCGCGCCTCGGCGCTCTCGGGCGCCGTGGGCGCGAGCGCCAAGAAGCGACAGTATTCCTTTGCCGCCTCGGCCGCGCCGCCGGACATCTCGCTCGCGCGCGCGAGCCGGTAGGCGAGATCCGGATCGGTCGGGTCGAGCAGCGCGGCCTGACGAAGCTGGTCCCGCGCCGAGACGCTGTCACCAAGGATCGCGGCCTGTTGACCGCGTTCGGCGAGATCGCGCGCTTTGCGTCGCTGCTCATTGGTCGGTGCGCGCGGCGGAGTCGCGGCCGGACAACTGCCTCGACCGGTCAGCGGCAAGCCTGCGCGCTTGAGCATGTCCCTTGGGGCGCTGTTCTGAGAGCGCGCGAGCATCGGGCACAGCAACAACGCCGCGGTGAGGATCGGGAGTCTCGACATTACGGAGTCACGGTGATCGTCGACGAACCGGTCTTGCCGTTCGACGTGGCGGAGATGAGCGTCGTACCCGCCTTCTTGCCGACCACGAGCCCGCCCGAGCTCACGGTCGCGATCGATCCTTCGCTCGACTGCCACGTGAAGAGCGCACCGGCGACGACGTTGCCGTTGGCGTCTTTCGCTGTCGCCGTGAGCTGGATCGACGACTCCTTCGTGATCGTGGCCGAAGGAGGCGCGACCGAGACGGTCGCGATCGGGCCCGGCGTGACCGTGAGCGTACCGCTGTCCGATTTCCCTTCGCACGTCGCGGTAATCGTCGCGGTTCCGGCGGCGAGTCCCGTGGCCACACCGCTGGTCGACACAGTCGCCACGTTCGTGTTGCTCGACGACCAGGTGACGAGGCGACCGGAGAGCACATTGCCGGCGAGATCCTTGACGGTCGCGGTGAACGACTTGGTGGAGCCGCTCGCGACGCTGGCCGTCGACGGCGACACGGTGACGCTGCCGACCGGAATGAGCGTGACCGTCACGGCCGACGTTCCGGATTTCCCTTCGCTGGTCGCGGTGATGGTCGCCTCTCCCGGGACGAGTCCGGCGACGACGCCCGACGACGACACGCTCGCGACGAGCGGCGCGCTCGACGACCACGTCACGACGCGGCCGGTCAGCACAACGCCGTTGGCATCTTTCAACGTCGCGGTCAGGGTGGTCGTGGCTCCCGTGTTGACGGACACCGTCGAAGGCGACACCGTGACCGACGCGACCGGCGCACCGACCACTGTGACCGAGGCGCTGCCCGACTTGCCTTCCGCGGTGGCCGTGATGGTTGCGCTTCCCTGCGATCCGCCGGTGACGACGCCACTCGACGATACCGTCGCGATGGCGGAGTTGTTCGACGACCACGTCACGGTGCGATCGGTGACGACCGTGCCGTTCACGTCCTTGACCGTCGCCGTGAGCGTGGTCGTTTGACCGGTGGATACCGTGGACGTCGACGGTGAGACAGTGACGCTCGCTACCGGCGCCGGCGTCACCGTGATGGCCGCGCTGCCGCTCTGCCCGCCCGCGGACGCAGTAATCGTCGCCGATCCCGTCGCGACCGCGGTGACGAGACCGGATTGCGACACCGTGGCAGCGGCGGCGTTGCTCGAGCTCCATGTGATCGGGCGGTCGGTGACCACCGTTCCATTCACGTCCTTGACGGTGGCGCTGAGCTGCTTGGTGAGACCCGCGACGACGCTCGCGGTTGCCGGAGACACCGTGACACTTCCGACCGGAATGGGCGCGATCGTGACCGTCGCCGTACCCGACTTCGCTTCGCTCGTCGCCGTGATCGTTGCCGAACCGAGAGCGATGCCGCTCACGACGCCGGTGGTCGAAACCTTGGCGATAGATGTATTGCTCGACGCCCAGGTCACGACCCGATCTGTCACGACGGTACCGTTCACGTCGCTGACGGTGGCGGTGAGCGTGCCCGTCTGACCGATGATGATCGTGCTCGCGGACGGCGCGACGGCAACGGATCCGACTGGCGCGGGCGTCACGGTCACGATCGCCGAGCCGGATTTGCCCTCGCTCGTCGCGGAGATCGTCGCGGTTCCCGTCGTCACTCCGGTCACGACGCCCGCAGTCGACACCGTGGCGACAGCGGCGTTGCTCGACGTCCATGTGACGACACGGTTGGTGACGACAGTGCCGTTGGCGTCCTTGACCGTCGCCACGAGCGTCGTCGTCTGGCCGGCAACGACGCTCGCCGTGGCCGGCGAAACGACCACGCTGCCCACCGGGGTCACCGGCGGCGTCACCGTGACCGTCGCGCTGCCACCCTTGTTCTCGCTCACGGCGTTGATCGTCGTCGTGCCCGCGCCGACTCCGGTGACGACTCCTGTGCCGCTCACCGTTGCCACCTGTGTGTTGCTCGAGCTCCAAGAGACTGCGCGATTGGCGAGCACGTTGCCGCTCGCGTCTTTCATCGTGGCGGTGAGCGACGTGGTCCCGCCCTGGACGACCGACACGCTCGATGGCGATACCGTCACGCTGGCGACCGGGACGGAGGATACGATCACTGTCGCGGTGCCGTTATGGCCATTGCTCGTCGCCGTGATCGTCGCCGTTCCGACACTGACCGCCGTGACGACGCCCTCGGACGACACCGTCGCGACGCTGCTGTTCGACGTGGACCAAGCGACCGGCGTTCCGGTGACGACGGCGCCCGTGGCGTCGCGCGTCGTGGCGACGAGCGGCGTCGTCTGTCCCGTGAACATCGACACCGTATCCGGCGTCAACACGACGCTCGACACCGGACCCTGAACCACGCTCACCGTCGCGGCGTCGCTCTTTCCTTCGCTCGTTCCGGTAATGGTTGCCGATCCGGCGGCGACGGCGGTCATCAAGCCATTCGCGTCGACGGTGGCGACGCCCGCATTGCTAGTCGTCCAGATGATCGCCCGCCCCTCCAGCGTATTCTGCGCGGCGTCGTAGGCGATGCCCGTGAACTGCGCCGTGCTGCCCGCGGTCGCGTCGACGTGCGTCGGCCGAACGACCACGCTCGCGACCGGCGTTTTCTGCACGGTGATCGCCGCGATACCCGATTTGCCGTTGGAGCTCGCCGCGACCTGGGTCGCGCCGACGCTTCGCGCCGTGACGACGCCCGCCGCCGAGACGCTGGCGATCGCCGAATCCTTGACCGACCACACGATCGGGGCATCGGGGAGAACCTTGCCCGTGGCATCCTGCACCTGCGCCTGGAGCGGTAGCTGCGCGCCCAGGGCGATCGTGGACGACGGAGGTGTGACGACGACCGCCGCGACACCATCGTTGTTCGGACCCGTGTCCGTCGAGCCGCCGCACGACAGCGCCACGATCGCCGTCGCGCTCACCATCATCCAGCGCACACGACGCGCGTGCTGATTAGAGTTCTCTGGCTTGTCACTCATACGCCCGCCGGCGTCTCCACGTACACTGGCCGGGTGCGATGCGTGCGCGACCCGTCGCCCAGCTGGCCATCCAGGTTGTATCCCCAGCAGAACACCTCGCCCGACACCGTGGCGCCGCACGTGTGCGACCCGAACGCGCGGACCGTGGCGAACGCGTGCGTGCCCGCGACACGCACCGGCTCGGTTCGGTCGGACGTGCTCCCGTCGCCGAGTTGCCCGTAGGTGTTCCGCCCCCAGCAATACGCGTCGCCGCCGACGGCGATGGCGCACGTGTGCAGCGCGCCGGCGGCGATCGCGACGAAGCGAACCCCAGTCTTCAATTTGACCGGCGCGGATCGATTGGTCGTCGTCCCGTCGCCGAGCTGCCCGTAGGTGTTCCGCCCCCAACAGTAGGCGTCGCCTTGCGCGGTGATGCCGCAGGCATGCGCGCTGCCCGCACTGATCGACGTGAATACGACATCGGTGTGCACGATCGCCGGGACGCGCCGATCGGAGTCGTCGTTGTCGCCCAACTGCCCGGCGCTGTTCTCACCCCAGCACCAGGCGTGACCGCCGCCATCGAGCGCGCAGGCGAAGCTCCAGCCCAGGCTGATGCTCGCGTAATGGTGTCCGCCGGCAACCGGGATCGGCGACGCATGGTCGTTCAGTCCGCCCTCGCCCAGCTGGCCGTGCGAGTTGGCGCCCCAGCACCACGCCGCGCCCGATGAATCGAGCCCGCACGTGCTCGACGCGCCCGCGGAGAGCGCGCGGAAGACGTGATCGTCGGCAACTCGCGCCGGTGAGAAGCGCGTCGTATCGGAGCGATCGCCGAGCTGGCCGTGGCTGTTGTCGCCCCAACACCACGCCGCGCCGCCGCGCGCGATGGCGCAGCTGTGCGACAATCCCGACGCGATGCTCGTGAATCGTAGATCGCCACCAACCGCCGCGGGCGTCGAAACGCGCGAGTTGACGGCATTACCCAATTGTCCGTTCTCGTTTCCGCCCCAACAGAACGCGCGACCGTCGCTGCCCACGAGACAACTGTGCACTCCGCCGACCACGATGCTCACGCGCGACACCGGCGCGGTCAGTGCGGCGGGTGTGGCCGCTGGCTCGGGTGCTCGCGAAACCGTTTCGGACGACGCGCCTTCAGCACTCGCCGCGCCCGATTTCGCGGGCTGTGGAGGTACGGCCTGCGGCTTTTCGCCCGCCGTCTTCGGCGGCGTTGGATCTTCCTTGAGTGGGTCCGCCGCCAGGCGAACCTGCCCGGAGTTGTCCGACGCCACGGTAACGGGCGGCTTGGCGATCGGCACTCCTCGCAGCGTATCCGCCGTCGGCTGCCTGGTCGTGTCACCGGTGACCATCGTGGTGTCGCGGGTCGTCTTGACCAGGTCGCCGGACGCGGACCCGGGAAGCGTTGGCGACAGCACGTATCGAGACGGATCGCCCGACCGCGCCCTCATCGCGGTCCCGATCACGGCCAGCAATGCGACGCCGGCCAGCGCGCCCGAGGCGAGCGCGAGACGACGCCGGCGCGGCACGGGCGCCTCGATCGCCTGTTCATTCGCCAGCTCGGCGAGCAGCGACTCGAACGGATCGCTCGTCGCCTCGACGTCGGGTGGCGTGACAGTGCGAACGATGCGAACGGTCTCGTTGCTTGTCGGAATCGGTGTAACCGGACGCCTGATCAGACCCGGGTTGTCAAGCGCGGAAACCAGTGCCTGAACGTTGCTCCAGCGCGCGTCGCGCTCCTTCTCGATCGCGACGGCGATGACGTCAGCGAGCCGGTCGGGCACGTCGGAACGCATCTCGCGGACATCGGGCAAGTACTCGTGCTTCTGATGATAGAGCACAGCGTAGAGGCTCTCGCCGTCCCATGGGCGAAGTCCGGTCAACATCTGCCAGGCGACGAGTCCAAGACTGTAGATGTCGCCGCGTCCATCCAGCTCGACGCCGTCGATCTGCTCGGGGGCCATGTAGGCCGGCGTTCCGATCGCCACGCCGCTCATGGTGAGCTGCGTGTCGCCGTTCATCGACCGCGCGACGCCGAAGTCGCCGAGGAGGGCACGGTCGTTCTTGGCGATGAAGATGTTCTCCGGCTTGACATCGCGATGGACGATGCCCATTTCGTGCGCCGCGCCGAGCGCCGCGGCCACGTCGCGCAGAATGCGCTCGACCCGATCGGCCGACAGCGGCTTTTCGTCCTGAATGACCTGTTTCAGCGTGCGACCCGAGATATGCGCCATGACGAGGGCGATCCCGGCGCCACCCAAGTCGAGCACTTCGTGCATCGGCACGATGTTCGGGTGGTCGAGCTGGGTGACGAAGCGCGCTTCGCGGGCGAATCGGGCCAGGGCCTCGTCGTCTTCGAGGTACCTGGCCCGAACGAGCTTGATCGCCACCTCGGCTCCGTCGGAACGCTGGCGCGCGAGATACACGACGGCCGTGCCACCGCGACCAAGCTCGCGGAGGACTTCGTAACGAACCTCGAGTGCCGCCGGAATTCCTTCGGCGGTCACGGACGTGGACCGCTCACGAAATAGCGAAGCTGTGCCCGCATGCTGTCGCCGGTTGTCAGTGCGCGTGGAAGCGGAGGACTACCTCGCCGAGCTCGATGCGGTCTCCGTCGACCAACGGGCGTTCTCTCTCGAGACCCGACAACTCCTCGTCGTTCACTACTACCGGGTTGGTTTGCGAAAGATTCCACACCGCCCAATGTCCGTCGGCATAGGCGAGACGCGCGTGGCGGCGGCTCACCGTGCTGGATTGCAACGCGACGTGCTGCGGCGACCCCGCCGCATCCCGGCCAAGGATCAACTGCGCCGGCTGGCCTGGCGCGCGGACGAATCGAATCTCGCGATGCCGTGTTTCGCCCGCGAGCACCTCCAGGCGCCCCGGCAAGAGCTGGAGCACTTCCTCGACCGGTCGAGTGAACCGCATGGTCTCTGCGGGCGCGGGCTCGTCGTCCGGGTGTTCGTTGCTCGAGCGATCGTCCGGGTACCCGTTGCTCCGGCGCGCGCCCTTCTGGGGTCGAACCACGCTGCTCTCACGCACCCCGCTCGCCGGCGCCGCGACGTCGGCAATCAGCGATGCACGCGTCACCGGTACTTCAGTCTCGAAGGGTTCGGGCTTCCAGTCAGTCGCCCTGTACGTCGGAACGATCAGCGGAAAGTGCCGCGCTGACCAACGTTGTTCCGATCGCCATTGGGCAATCAACACGATCGCCGTGAGAATGACGGCCAGAACGAGCACACCAACGACGGCGGCAATGACGACAGATATCACGGGCATGTCTGCGGCTAGGGAACACAGCTATACGCGGCACAGCGAGCGCAAGAGATGTTCCGGAATTCATCGCCGGTGAATCCGTTTAGGGATACCCAACGTCACACGGCGACGCAAGAAGTTGGCGAGAAGAATCCGCGCGCCGTCCGCGGGGAGGCGTCGCCGCGTGACGCAGATCACCGTCGCAAACGCAAGATCATCGCCAAGGATCGCGGGAAGCGAGCACGACCGTTTCAGATGCGGCCAGCTCAGTCAGGGTTCAACACCGCGCTCGGGAATTTGATTAGCGGCCGGCGCGGTGGCATTATTGCGGCCTCATGTGGTTCTTTTCCCTCCCGGCATCCCAACGACGCGCGCTCCTCGCCGCGATGCTCGGCTGGATGTTCGACGCGATGGACTTTCTCATCTACGTTCTCGCAATCGGACGGCTCAAGGAATATTTCGGCTTTGGCGACGCGACGGCAGGATTGCTCGGTACACTCACGCTGATCAGTGCCGCCGTGGGCGGCCTGGCGTTCGGGGTGATCGCCGACCGCATCGGGCGGGTTCGAACGCTGAACATCACGATCATCATCTTCTCGGTCTGCTCGCTCGGTGCGGCGACGGCCCAAAACGTCGTACAGCTTGCGTTGTGGCGCGGCGTTCTCGGACTGGGAATGGGGGGCGAGTGGGCATCGGGCGGTGTACTGGTCGCCGAGACGCTTCCCGCTGAGCTCCGAAACAAGGCGACGGCGCTCATGCAGTCGATGTGGGCGATCGGCGCGATCCTCGCCGCCGCTCTGGCCGGATTGTTCCTCGACGTGCTGCCGCTTGGCGAAAGCGCCTGGCGGTGGCTGTTCGCCGTCGGTGGACTGCCGGCGTTGTTCGCGCTCTGGGTGCAGCACGGCGTGGACGAACCCGCGGTCTGGCGGGCGAGCCGGGCATCGGCCGAGCCGCGGACGAATCCATACCGTGTGTTGTTCGGGGAGGGTTTGCGCCGGCGAACGATCCTCGCCTGCACCATGGCGGCGCTGCTGCAGTTCGCCTATTGGGGGCTCTTCTTCTGGCTGCCGAATTTGCTGGCGACGCCAATCGCCCAGGGCGGCGCCGGTATGAGCGTCGTGAAATCCGTCGGCTGGCTCGTTCCGATGCAGGCAGGCGCGTTCATCGGCTATCTCTCGTTTGGCCCACTCGCCGACCGGTTTGGCCGCCGGCGGGTGTTCGCGTTCTTTCTCGTCGCCGCGGCGCTGCTCGTTCCTATATACGGGCACATGGTGCGGAGCCCCGTGGTGCTGCTCGCCCTGAGTCCCGTGCTCGGGCTCGTGGGCCACGCGTACTGGAGCGCGATCGCGCCGTTCCTGTCAGAGCTCTTTCCGACATCGGTCCGCGCCAGCGGCCAGGGACTCGGCTACAACTCGGGACGGCTGCTCGGCGCGCTCGCTCCCTATGTCATCGGGACGTTGGCCGCGGTTCCGGCGGTGGGAATCGTCTCGGCGCTCGTGGTGACGTCGGCCTTTTACGTGGCGGCCGCGGCGGTGATGTTCGCGTTCCCCGACACGAGCCGGATGCCGCTCGCACAGTGACGGTCTCCACCAAGCTCACGGCACCGCCCGAGGCTCCCGAATTTCGGGTTCTTCGCTCGCTCGACCGTCCGCGCAAGGTTCAGGATTTTCTCAATCGCATTCCCGTGAACAAGGAACGCGGGCGCGAGACGTGTACGTCACCACTCGTGACGCTGCGTCGCAACAAGGCGCACTGCATGGAAGGCGCGTTGCTTGCCGCGCTGGCGCTCTGGATGCACGGACATCGGCCGCTCATTCTCGATCTGAAAACGTCGGCCGCCGACGTCGACCATCTCGTGGCCTTGTTCCGTGTCGGCGGCTACTGGGGCGGCATCACGAAGACGAATCACGCGGTGCTGCGCTACCGCGAGCCGATCTACCGCGACGTGCGCGAGCTCGCGGCGTCGTACTTTCACGAGTACATCATGAACGACGGCGCCAAGACGCTCCGCAAGTATTCGGCGCCATTCGATCTCCTCGGCTGGAAAGGAAACTGGACGACGGCCGAGGACGACCTGTGGGACCTGGAACGGGCGATCGACCGGTCGCGCCACTACACACTGGTGTCGCGAAAGCAGGTTGCCGGACTGCGGAGAGCCGACGCGATCGAGATCGAGGCGGGCAAGCTCACCGAGTGGTGACACTGACCCGCTGATTGAACGGCTGATTGAACGGCTGATTGAACGGCTGATTGAACGGCTGATTGAACGGCTGATTGAACCGCAGAGGCGCAGAGGCGCAGAGGCGCAGAGAACTGCAGTAGACGGCGTTCGAAATGGAGTCTGACCCTATTTCGCCCTCCGTTTGGCGAAATGGTGTCTGACCCCATTTAAGTGCCTCCGCGTCTCCGCGTCTCTGCGTCTCTGCGGTTCAGTAGTTCAAGCAGTTCAGTAGTTCAGCAGTTCACCGTCGCTCAGTCGGAGTGATCTCGAACGACCGGCGCATGCCGGCACGAAAGACCACGAGCTCGATCGCGGCGCCGATCGCGTTTTCGGTGAGGCGGCGATGCAGGTCGTCGACGGTCGTCACCGGCACGCCGCCGACGCTGACGATGAGATCGCGCGGTGCAATGCCGGCGCGCGCGGCCGGGCTCAACTCCTCGACGCTGGTCACGAGCACGGCTCCCGGCGCCGACAAGTGATATCGGTCCGCCTGCCGGCGCGTGAGACGAATGGTCTGTCCCGCGATCCCGATGTAGGCGCGCCGCACGCGTCCATCGCGGATCAGCCGCGACGCCACGAACTCCGCCGTGCGCGACGGAATCGCGAAGCAAATCCCCTGCGCGCCGGAGATGATCGCCGTGTTCACGCCAACGACGTCGCCACGCGACGAAACGAGTGGTCCGCCGGAATTTCCGGGATTGAGCGCAGCGTCCGTCTGGACCACGTCCTCGATGAGGCGGCCGGATTCCGATCGCATGGTGCGACCGCGCGCGCTCACGACGCCCGCGGTCACCGTCGCCTGAAAGCCGAGCGGATTGCCGATCGCGATCACGAGCTGGCCCGGGCGCAGCGCCGCCGAGTCGCCGAGCGTCGCGAAGGTCGGCGCCGACTGGTCGACGCGGAGCACGGCGAGATCGGTGTCGGGATCGTCGCCGACGAGATGCGCCGTATGGGTCGCGCCGTCGCTCGACGTGGCACGAATCTCCTGAGCGCCGCGGACGACGTGGCTGTTCGTGAGCAGGAACCCGTCGGGCGTGAAGAAGAAGCCCGAGCCCGTTCCCACGGCGATGCCGCGCTGCCGACCACGCGTGCGCGGCGTGTGCACCTCGAGATGGACGACCGCCGGCCCGACCCGTTCCACCGCGCCAACGACCGCCTGCGAATACGCATCCAGCAGCACACCGTCATCATGCGTCTGAACGGGGTTCGCCACCGGCGTACCGTCCCCATCCGCATAGTCGTTCGAAACAACGTTCAACATCCCAGCTCCTCGAATCACCAGGAAATTCTATTCACGGTGGGAAGAGACCAGCGCTGTCCACCGTTCCGCTGTTCCACCGGGCGGCTCGCCGATGCGGCGCGCTGCTATTATTGAGAATGACCGCTCGCGTGCATGCGTACGTCGCCGACATCGAGACGCCGATCGGCACCATGGTCGCCACGGCGACGGAGACGCATCTCCTGCTGTTAGAATTCTCGCATCGCCGGATGCTCGACACGCAGCTCGAGCGCGTCCGCCGCGCGCTCGACTGCGAGTTCGAACAGGGTGAGTCGCCGGTCTTCGCGACCGTCCGCCGCCAGCTCGCCGAGTACTTCGCCGGCGGGCGGCGCGAATTCGATGTCCCGATGCTCGTCCCAGGCACGCCGTTCCAGGAACGCGTGTGGTCCGAGTTGTTGAGGATTCCTGCCGGCACGACGACGTCGTACTCGCGACTCGCCCAGGCGATCGGACAGCCGACGGCCGTACGCGCCGTAGCGCGCGCGAACGGCGACAACCGGATCGCGATCCTCATTCCCTGTCACCGCGTCATCGGATCCGACGGACAATTGGTCGGGTACGGCGGCGGACTGTGGCGAAAGCGACGGTTGCTCCAGCTTGAGGGAAATGCGTTGACGCTGCCATTGTTTCAGGGCGCAGAACCCACCGTGGCCGGCGGCCGGTAAACTCCGCCAGGGGTTTTCTGACATGAGCGCTTGACAAGCCGTTAAGTCGCTGTATGATTCATGTCATGAACAATCGGCCAGAGCTTGAGCTACCGGTGGAATCCGCCGAGATCGGTGACGGTCAGGGCGGAATGCTCGGCTTGCTCGGCGTCGCCCAGGTTCTTCAGAACCGGCTCGAGGCCGCGCTCGAGTCGGTGGGGCTCTCGGTGCCCAAGTACTTCGCGCTGCAGCGTTTGGTCGAGGCAGGCGCTCCTGTATCGCTCAGTTCGCTCGCTCAACGTCAGCGCTGCGTTCGCTCCAACATCACTCAGCTCGTCGATCGGCTGGAGAGCGACGGGTTGGTGAAACGTGTCGATGATCCGGCGGATCGCCGCGCCGTATTGGCGACCATTACACCGCTCGGCGTCGAGCGCTTCGACGCGGCCAACGCGGCCATCGGCAAAGTTCAGACAGAGCTTGCGTCGCGGATCGCCCCCGACGACCGCGAGTCGTTCCTACGTGTGCTCGATGCTATCCGTACGCCCTGAGTTTTTTTCGATCCATAATTCACGTCTGCATTATCGATGCGATCTACAATACACGCGCTGAACCGAGCTCGCAGCAGCCTCGACGCTCTCAACGCACTCGACACCAACGTCATACCGCGGGAACTGTCGATCCAGGACCGTCCCATTCGACGTACATGTAGAGCCGACGCATTCAAGAAGTCTGACGACCGGCGCCCCGGCGCCGAAGGAGATGCACCGATGTCTCGCAACCGCTCCAGCACGATCGCGAACGTCCCGGCACCGATCCGGCCAGGCCGGCTGCGAGCAGGGCTCGCGCTCGCCGTAATCGCGGCGATGGCGGCCTTCGCCGTGCGCGTGCAAGCCGAGCAGGTTGTGACACCGATCATCGAACGGTTCCTTCCGGCACAGCCGCCGACGGCCGCGCCGCCGAGCACGCCGATGGCCGCGGTTCCGTTCGCGGTGGGCGAGGAACTGGTGTTTCACGCGAAATTCGGAATTCTCCCCGCCGGCACGGCGCGGATGCGCGTCGAAGGGATCGACAGCGTACGCGGGCGCGCGGCCTATCACGTCGTGTTCGCCCTCGACGGAGGAATTCCCTTCTTCCGCGTCCATGATCGCTACGAGAGCTGGATCGACGTCCACACGTTGTCGTCGCTTCGCCATCGGCAACACATCTCCGAGGGACGATACAAGCGCAACACGACGTACGAGATCTTCCCCGATCGCGCGGAATTTCAGAAGGACAGCGAGCCGGTGCAGCCCAGCGTGTCCAATCCGCTCGACGACGGCTCGTTCATCTATGCCGTTCGCGTGGCCGGCGTCCGCGTCGGCGAGACGCTTCGCGACGACCGGTATTTTCGGCCCGACCGCAATCCAGTCGTGCTGACGGGACTACGGGAAGACACCGTGACGGTGGGCGCGGGGACGTTTGCCACGACCGTCGTGCGCCCCACGATCAAGACGGGCGGCATTTTCTCGGAGAACGGCGAGGCGCAGGTGTGGTTCACGAACGACGAGCGACGGCTGCCGGTGCGGCTCGAGACCAGATTCTCTCGCTTCTCGCTGACGTTGTCGCTCGAGTCGGTGACGGGCGCAGACGTCGCGATTCGCTGAGCAAGGCACGCGTCGTGCCTGTGCTCGGTGGCGACGCCGTCGACGGATCGTTCATGCGTCGTCGAGGTACTAGTTTACGAGGGAGCCACCTCTGACGCCGACCGATCCCGCGTAACGTCGCGGCCGATCGAGGCGAACCCGTATCGACGGATCGATGATCCAAACGGTGCGCTGGGCCAAAGCAAGCATCATCACCGCGCTGATCGCCGTCGCGTGCGTTGCGACCGTCGATGCCACGAATGGTTGGTATCGGCTCCGCAGCGCCGCGCCGATCCGCGGCGGGGCGCATCTCGAGGCGGCGATTCCACACCAGCCGCCGATGCAGTTGCTGCGCGCTCCCAACAGGCTCGCGCCTCACGGGAGCCTCGCGCAATCGACGCCCACGTTCGTACCGTCCGCCGTTCTGACGCGCGACGCATCGAACCTGGACGTCTCGAATGCACGGCGCCGTTCAGCCGACCGAGCCGCCGACGTCGGCGTCTTGCGCGGCTACGACGCCGCGGCACCTCCTTCCAGCCTCCAGGCGTAACTCCGGCTCAACGCGGGCCGGAGGCAATGACACCACTGTGGTGTCATTGCTCACGTCCACGTCGTACGCCAGTCTGCCGAGACAGCATCTCGGCGCATGGCGTTCGCAAAGGAGGTCTCGTCATGTCCACTTCTGCTCTCGTGCGCGAAACTCCGGCGCCCGCAGCCGGGAACGCGCCATTTCCGCGCATCGTCGTCGGCATCGATTTCACACCGGCATCGCTCGGCGCCGCGCGA
>Ga0157370_10001780_pt1 | contig 26574 bp, 26 predicted proteins | sample C35metaG_FD_113463 | JGI IMG/M metagenome (GOLD analysis project Ga0157370, IMG submission 113463) | Corn rhizosphere microbial communities from Kellogg Biological Station, Michigan, USA - C3-5 metaG | ecosystem: Host-associated > Plants > Roots > Rhizosphere > Soil | place: USA: Michigan...
GCAGCGTGCGGCCGCGGCGGGCGGGGCTCTCGAGTGGTCACCATGCCGGCGTTCGGCTGCACGGCAAGGGTCGCCGTTTCACCGACGAGGCCGAGCCCGATCTGTCGGCCGCCGGTCAGCTCGACATAGACTTGCGCAAGCAGTTGCGCATCGAGCAGCGCCCCGTGCTTCACCCGATGGCTGCGATCCACTCCAAAGCGCACGCACAAGGCGTCGAGGCTGTGCTTGGCGCCCGGGTGCTTGGCCCTTGCGAGCGACAGCGTGTCGACCATTCGATGCAGCGAGACCGACGTCCGGCCGCAATTTTCGAGCTCGTAGTTCAGGAAGCCAAAATCGAAGCTCGCATTGTGCGCCACCAATGGCGAATCCTCGATGAAATCGAGCAGCTCGTCGGCCCTTTCCCAGAAGCGCGGTTTGTCCGACAGGAAGATGGTCGAAAGGCCGTGCACCGCCTCCGCCTCCAGCGGCATCTCGCGCTCCGGATTGAAATAGCAGTGGAAGTGGCGACCGGTTTCGACCCGGTTGATAATCTCGATGCAGCCGATCTCGACCATCCGATCGCCGCCGCCCGGGTTCAGCCCTGTCGTTTCGGTGTCGAACACGATTTCACGCATGCGCAAATCTATCGGCCGTGAGCGACTCCGAGACAAGCAAGGATTTCGCGGACCTGGCGTTCGGTTGTGGATAGGTCCGAACTCGTGTCGACGACGAAGTCGGCTTTGGCTCGCTTCTCCTCGTCCGCCATCTGCCGGGCGAGAATTGATTCCAGTTTCGCGGGCGTCATTCCTGCACGCTGAAGTACCCGCTCGCGCTGGACGTCAGGCGGTGCAGATACGACCACGACCTTGTCGAATTCGCCCTCGCCGGAAGTCTCGAAGAGCAAGGGTATTTCGAACAGGAGCGCGGGTGCGTCCAGATGCTCGGCAACGAATGCCTCGCGCGCTTCCCGGACGACGGGATGAACTATCTGCTCCAGAACGGCGAGCCTCGCCGGATCAGCGAGGACTATGTGGGCAAGGCAGGCACGGTCGAGTGTTCCGCAGCGGACCGTTCCTGGAAACAGCTCGCCGATCTTGTCGACGAGCCCGCCTCCCGGCGCCTGGAGCTGCCGGACAACCGCATCCGCGTCGAACACCGGTATTCCAGCATCCTCGAACATCCTCGCAACGGTCGACTTTCCCATGCCGATCGAACCGGTGAGCGCGATCCGGATCATGTCGGCAGCAGGCGCCTGTCGCGAAGCGCGCCAAGAAGCGGAATCAGCGGCATTCCAAGAATCGTGAAATGGTCTCCTTCGATTCTATCGAACAGCTGCACGCCGCGACCCTCCAGCCGGAACACGCCGACAGTGTAACCGACCTCGGGCCATTCGGCATCGAGATAGTCGGCTATGAATGTTTCAGAAAGTTCGCGCACCTGCAGTTGCGCGGTTTCGACATGCAGCCATTCGATCTCACCGCCGCGGGCAAGCGCGACCGCGCTCGTGAGATGCATCTTCTTGCCCGCAAAGAAGCGAAGATGCGCCGCTGCATCGTCCCGCGACCGCGGCTTTCCGAAAATGCGTCCGTCGACGACAACCACACTGTCGCTGCCGATCACCCAGGCTTGCGGTCGCAGGCCGCTGATGCTCTCGGCTTTTGCAGCTGCCAGCCTCGCTCCAAGCTCGGCTGCACCATTGGCTCTCGATTTCAACTTCTCCTCATCGAGATTTGCGGGCAGCACGTCAAAGCTTACACCGGCCGCTTCGAGCATGTGCCGCCGGATCGCGCTGGTGGAGGCGAGAATGATGCTCAATCGAATAACCTTGTGGAAAAGCAGCAGCGTGAAGCTAGCGCGGAGCTGGGGACGCACTCAACCTTGCGTTTGTCCGCAAGCGGCGGCGCATCATTCAAGGATTCATCCACGGGGACAGTTTCAATCCCCAGACTGTGAATCATGGGGTGAATTCGCCCCGAATCGCATGTTTCCCGAGGCGTGGCCGACCGCGCGTCTGTTGGCAATTCTGGAAGCTGCACCTAAACCCCGAACTCCCCCGCCCAATCACAACATCAATCTTAGAATCTAAATATATAAAGGAGAGAAGAAGGGTGGCCTCGATGCCCTCCGACCTTCCGGATAAATCGTTGCTCGCCGTGCTTCGCGGTGAGCGCCGCGATCCCGTGCCGATGTGGATGATGCGCCAGGCCGGCCGTTATCTCCCGGAATATCGGCGACTTCGCGCTGAAAAAGGAAGCTTCCTCGATCTCGTCTATGATAGCGATGCAGCCGCAACGATCACTCTTCAGCCGTTAAAGCGCTTTCCCGAGCTCGATGCAGCGATCCTCTTTTCCGACATCCTGATCGTCCCGTTTGCCATCGGCCAGAATCTGTCGTTCGTCACTGGTGAGGGGCCGCGGCTGACGCCCCCCCTGATCGACGCGAGCCTTGACGATCTGACGCCGTTCCTGACCAGGCTCGAGCCGATCTATGAAACCGTTCGGAAGGTCAAAGCCGCGCTTGACCCCGCGAAGGCGCTTATCGGCTTTGCCGGGAGCCCATGGACTGTCGCGACCTACATGATCGCCGGGCAAGGAAGCCGGGATCAGTCGGAGGCGCGGCGCCTCGCTTATGCGGATCCCGATAGGTTCTCCGAGATTATCGCCCGTATTGAGAAAGTGACGCTCGAATATCTGTCGGGACAGATCGAGGCCGGCGCCGAAGCGGTGCAATTGTTCGACAGCTGGGCCGGAAGCCTGTCTCCTGCGCAGTTCGAACAATGGGTGATTGCTCCGACTTCACGCCTTGTTGAGTCGCTTGGCGACCGCCATCCGGGCGTGCCGGTGTTCGGATTCCCGAAGGGCGCGGGGGGCAAAATCGCGGCTTACGTCCGGGAAACCGGCGTCGACGCAATCGGGCTCGATGAAACGGTCGATCCTAGCTGGGCTGCGGAAGAGCTGCCGCCCGGGCTCACCGTCCAGGGAAATCTCGATCCTCTCGTCTTGGTCGCGGGAGGAAATTTGCTGGAATCGGCAGTTCGCCGAATCCTTGACGCATTCGCCGGCCGCCCTCACATCTTCAATCTCGGGCACGGTATCCTGCCGGACACGCCCATTGCTCATGTCGAGCAGGTGATCACGCAAGTGAAGGGGGCGAGGTGAACAGCTACATTGGTTGGCTCGGCCCTGCTTACGACTGGGTGAAGGCGGCGCATGTCACCTTCGTCGTCTTCTGGATGGCAGGGCTGTTTCTGCTGCCTCGTTTCTACGTCTATCATCAGGAAGCAGCCGTTGGCTCGCCCGAGGACCGGGCGTGGATCGAACGCGAGTCGCGGGTCCGCTCGATCATCCTCACGCCGGCGATGATCGTCGTGTGGGTGCTCGGATTGATGCTTGCGTTCGATGTGGGCGCGTGGACGCAAGGATGGTTCCACGCAAAGCTTGCCCTGGTCATCGCGCTCAGCGCCTATCAGGGCTGGCTCGGTGCCTACGGCAGGAAGCTGGCGAAGGGTGAACGCCCACTCTCGGGCAAGGCGGTTCGAGCGATCAATGAGATTCCCGGAATTGCAGCGGCGCTCATCATTGTGCTGGTGATCGTCAAGCCGTTCTAGTCAATTCGTCGCTGCGCCCGCTTGCGGCTGATTGACTTCGAGCAAGTCGAGACATAGCTCTGGGTCGCGAGCAGCTCCGGCCAGTTCTTCATATCCGCCGGCTGCTGTTCCTTCCCACCCGCGGCGTCCTGCCGCGCCTCAGCTTTCGATCCATGTTCAGAAGCTAGAGCACCACCTCCCAAGAAAAGATACGCATATGCACTTGAAAGATTTGAAGAAAAAGACACCAGCCGAGCTGGTCGCAATGGCCGAGGAAATGGGCGTCGAAGGCGCTTCGACGATGCGCAAGCAGGATCTCATGTTCTCGATCCTGAAGGTCCAGGCCGAGAATGGAGTCGAGATCATGGGCGCGGGCACCATCGAGGTGCTCAACGACGGCTTTGGATTCCTGCGGTCTCCCGAAGCCAATTATCTTGCCGGTCCCGACGACATTTATGTCACGCCGTCGATTGTCCGGCGCTTCGGGCTTCGAACCGGCGACACCGTCGAAGGCGAGATTCGCGGCCCCAAGGAGGGCGAGCGCTATTTCGCGCTGACTCGGGTCACGACCATCAACTTCGACGATCCGGAGACCGTCCGGCACCGAGTCAATTTCGACAATCTGACGCCGCTCTATCCGGACGAGAAGCTGAAGCTCGACACGCTCGATCCGACGATCAAGGACAAGTCGGCGCGCGTGATCGACATCGTGTCGCCGCTCGGCAAGGGCCAGCGCGCATTGATCGTCGCGCCGCCGCGGACCGGCAAGACCGTTCTGCTTCAGAACATCGCCAGGGCAATTACCGACAATAATCCCGAGGTGATTCTCATCGTCCTGTTGATTGATGAGCGGCCTGAAGAGGTCACCGACATGCAGCGCTCGGTGAACGGCGAGGTCATCTCCTCGACCTTCGACGAGCCCGCCAGCCGCCATGTCCAGGTCGCCGAGATGGTGATCGAGAAGGCCAAGCGCCTGGTCGAGCACAAGAAGGATGTTGTCATCCTGCTCGATTCGATCACCCGCCTTGGCCGCGCCTATAACACTGTCGTCCCGAGTTCGGGCAAGGTGCTGACCGGCGGCGTCGACGCCAATGCGCTGCAGCGGCCCAAGCGTTTCTTCGGCGCCGCGCGCAACATTGAGGAGGGCGGTTCACTTTCGATCATCGCCACCGCGCTGATCGACACCGGATCGAAGATGGACGAGGTGATCTTCGAAGAGTTCAAGGGTACCGGCAACAGTGAAATCGTGCTCGACCGAAAGGTGGCGGACAAGCGCATCTTCCCCTCGCTCGACGTCGGCAAGTCAGGCACCCGCAAGGAAGAGCTGCTGGTGGAGCAGGGAACGCTCACCAAGATGTGGGTGCTGCGCCGAATCCTGATGCAGATGGGCACCGTCGACGCGATGCAGTTCCTGCTCGACAAGATGAAGGATGCGAAGTCGAACGAGGATTTCTTCGCTTCGATGAACCAGTAAACTGCGGCAATGCCCGACGGAATGTTCAATTTCGGCGAGATTTTGACTCCCGTCGGGCTGGCCGTGCTGCTTCAGGTCATCCTCATCGACCTGACCATGGCCGGCGACAATGTCGTCATCATGGGTACGCTGACCTCGGGGCTGCCCGCGCGCGAGCGGCGGCGAGTCATTGCGCTCGGCGTCGGGATCGCGGTTGTCTTCCTCATCGCCTTCGCGCTGATCGCGACCCAGCTTTTGAAGGTCACGGGTCTGGTGCTCGCGGGAGGCCTGTTGCTGCTGTGGGTTGCGTACAAATTGTTCCGCGAGCTTCGGCCCTCGACGGAAATCACTGCAGACGATCCGGATACAGCGGCTGTTGAAGGTCCGCCGGCGAGCAAGACCTTCCTCCAGGCGGCGATCCAGATCACTATCGCAGATCTTTCCATGAGCCTCGACAATGTGCTTGCGGTAGCGTCGGCGGCGAGGGACCATCCCTCCGTCCTGTTTGTTGGTCTGGCGCTGTCGGTGACCTTCATGGGCGTTGCCGCGGGCTTCGTGGCTCGAATGATCCAACGCGTTCCGCTTCTTGCCTGGGCGGGGCTGCTGATGATTCTCTACGTGGCGCTGAAAATGGTCTGGGAAGGCTGGCACGACCTCACGCTGTTCTTCGCCTAAGAGCACGACCTCATGCGTCGCCAAGAAACGATCTTCGCTTTGTCGAGCGGCAGGCCGCCGGCCGCGGTCTCGATCATACGGGTAAGTGGTCCGCACGCGCATGCGGCCGGTGAGCAGATTGCGGGGCGGCTGCCCCAATCCAGAACTGCGGCCGTCCGCAAGCTGCGCGACCCATGTTCGGGCGAACTGATCGACGAGGCTCTGATTGTTCGATTTGATTGCCCGGCGAGCTCCACGGCCGAGGATGTTGTCGAGTTTCAATGCCATGGCGGCCGAGCGGTCGTCGATGCCTTGCTTTCGGCGCTCGGTTCAATCGATGGCCTGCGCCAGGCCGAGCCGGGTGAATTCACCCGGCGCGCCTTCGAGAATGGCCGAATCGATCTGACCGAGGCGGAGGGGCTGGCCGATCTCATAGAGGCAGAGACCGAAAGCCAGCGCAAGGCCGCGCTCGCCCTGGCCGAGGGTGGATTGAGAAAGCAGATCGGCCTCTGGCAGGAACAATTGCTGGCTCTGTCGGCTCGAGCGGAGCAGGCAATCGATTATGATGAGGAGGATGGCGCTCTCGACCAGTCCATATTGAGTGGCTGCAGAGCGCTTTCCCAAGACTTGACCGAGTGGCTTGCCCGCCCGAGGTCCGAGCTCCTCAAGGACGGCATCAGGGTCGTCGTGGCCGGCCCGCCAAATACTGGAAAGTCAAGCCTTATCAATGCGATAGTTGGTGAGGAGAGGACGATCGTAACCCCCGTCGCCGGAACAACACGGGATTATATCGAAGTGCCGCTCTCGCTTGGCGGAATTCCCGTCCGGCTGACGGACACCGCTGGCTTGCGCGACTCGCCGGACGAAGTCGAGGCGATTGGAGTCGCGCGTGCCAGGCAGCTGGTCGAGTCAGCGGACATCCTCGTGTGGCTTGGCGACCCGACCGATGCACCCGATCATCCGCGGCTCATCAAGGTGCGCTCGAAGGCGGACTTGCCTGAGCCTCGGCACGATATGCAAGGAATCGTGCCCGTATCCTCCATTACAGGCGAGGGACTGTCGCAGCTGATCAAGCGCATTGAGCGGGAGGCTCGAGCAGTGTTGCCCAGCGAAGATTCAATTGCGCTCAATCGCCGACAGGCCGCGCACGTCGCCCGGGCCGCCGAGGCTCTTGAGGCCGCCGCTGCGGCTCGGGACCTGGTGCTCGTCGCGGAAGATATTCGGCTTGCGCGAGCCGCATTCGATCGGCTGACCGGTCGCGCCGGGGTCGAGGATGTGCTCGATTCGCTATTCTCTCGCTTCTGCTTGGGGAAATGATGGTCGTGCTCGGCCGTCCGACCGGATATCGGAGATGTTTCACGTGAAACATCGAATGCGCTAGGGCGGCTCGCATGCACGATGTTCTGGTGATCGGCGCGGGCCATTCCGGGTGCGAGGCTGCGGCCGCTGCGGCTCGGAGAGGCGCCCGGGTGGGACTGGTGACGTTCGCCCCAGCCAATGTAGGGCAGATGTCGTGCAATCCATCGATCGGGGGTGTTGGCAAGGGGCACCTTGTGCGCGAGCTCGATGTGTTCGACGGCCTGATGGGCCGCGCGGCCGATCGAGCGGCGATCCACCGCCGGATGCTAAACCGCAGCAAGGGCCCCGCGGTCTGGGGGCCGCGCGTTCAGGCGGACCGGAAGCTGTACCGCCGCGCCCTTGCCGAGCTGCTCGCCGCGGCCGGCGTTGAGCTGGTCGCCGCCGAAGCGCTGGGTCTCGCCGTTCGCGGCGGCCGCGTTGCCGGCGTGGAGACCGGCTTGGGGACGCTGCCAGCCCGAGCGGTCGTGATCGCCACCGGCACATTCCTCGATGCGCGGATGTTCGTTGGAGAGCAGGTCCTCGAAGGGGGCAGGCGAGGAGAGCGGGCGTCGATTGGCCTGGCGCGGCAAATCCGCGAAATTGGTCTGGGGCAGGGGCGCCTCAAGACGGGAACACCGCCACGGCTCGACGGACGAAGCATCGATTGGGCGCGGCTTGAAGTGCAGCCGAGCGACCCAGACGCATGGACCATGTCGGCGCTCGACGACGGCATTTGTCAGCCGTCGCTTAGTTGCGCGATTACCCGCACCAACGAGGAGACGCACGAGCTCATCCGCACCAGCTTTGGGCGTTCCCCTTTGTTCGCCGGTGCGATCGCGGGCAGGGGGCCACGTTATTGTCCCTCGATCGAGGACAAGGTGAAGCGGTTCGCTGATCGCGACGCGCACCAGATCTTTCTTGAGCCCGAGGGTCTTGGCGACCCGCTCGTTTATCCCAATGGCATCTCGACATCGCTGCCTGCGGACGTTCAGGAGCAGTTTGTCCATTCAATCGCCGGCCTCGAGCGCGCCAGGATCGTGCGCCCGGGCTATGCGGTCGAATATGAGTATGTCGATCCGCGGCGGCTGAACCAGACCCTCGAGGTTCGCGAGCTCGAGGGATTGTTCCTTGCGGGGCAGATCAATGGAACCACCGGTTACGAAGAAGCGGCAGCTCAGGGTCTTGCAGCTGGCTTGAATGCAGCGGCAGCAGCGCTCGACCTGGACGAGGTCCGATTTGACCGACGGTCGTCGTACATCGGCGTGATGATCGACGACTTGACGCTGCAGGGCGTCAGCGAGCCCTATCGGATGATGACTGCCCGCGCCGAGCATCGTCTGTCGCTTCGCGCCGACAATGCGACGAGCCGGCTCGGCGAGCGAGCGCTTGAAGCGGGCTGCGTTTCCGAGCGGCGGCGCAGGCAGATCGAAGACCATCTCGCGTTTCGATCGAATGCCGCCTGGGCTGATAGCGAGGAGGGGAAGGCCGACGCGCTTTACGCCCCCTATGTCGCCCGCCAGCAGCGCGAGTGGGAAGCGGTTCAGAGCGACTGTCGTGTCTGGATCGCCCCGGAGCTCGACTATGCGGCGGTTCCCGGCCTTTCCAACGAGATGGTCGAGCGCCTGACGACCGCCAGACCGGAGACGCTAGACCAGGCATCGCGCGTGCCGGGCGTCACACCGGCGGCGCTGTCGGCGCTTTTTGTGGCTGCGTCCCGACGGGCGGCGGCGTGATCGAACAGCTCGAGCGGGTAGCTCAGAGGTTTGTTTCACGTGAAACATTCGAGAGGCTCCACGCTTATGCGGCGATTCTCAGCGAGGAAGCCGCTCGGCAAAACCTCATCTCCGCCTCGAGTGTCGGTCACCTGTGGGATCGACACATCCTTGATTCGGCGCAGCTCGTTCGGTTCGAACCGCACGCCGGCGCTTCATGGGCAGATGTCGGGTCGGGCGCCGGACTGCCCGGAATCGTCATTGCCTGCCTGGTACTTGGACCTGTCGCGCTCATTGAGCCACGTCGTCTTCGCGCCGAATTTCTCCACAAGGTGTGCGAATCGCTTGATCTCAATGCGAAGGTCATCTCGACCAAGGCCGAACGCGCTGGAGGAAAATACGACGTAATCACCGCCCGGGCGGTAGCCAATCTAGCCCAGACGCTGAAAATATCCGCACATCTGTCCACAAGAAAAACCATTTGGGCGCTTCCCAAGGGGCGCGGCGCCGCGGCGGAACTGGCCGAAGCCGAGCGGACGTGGCAAGGTGCGTTCCACGTGGAACAGAGTGTCACCGACGCCGATAGCTTGATCGTCGTCGCGACGGGGGTGAGGGCGAGAAGATGATCCGCATCGCTATAGCCAATCAAAAGGGCGGCGTCGGCAAGACGACTACCTGTATCAACCTGGCGACGGCGCTGGCGGCGATCGGCTGGCGGGTGCTGCTTATCGACCTCGACCCACAGGGTAATGCCTCGACCGGACTGGGCATTTCCCAGGCGCGGCGCTCCATTTCGAGCTACGACGTCCTGATCGGTCGAGCTTCCGCGGTGGAAGCGGCGGTCGCGACTCGCGTGCCGCGGCTTGACCTGCTGCCGGCCACCGTCGACCTGTCGGGGGCCGAGGTCGAGATGGTCAGCCTCGAGGATCGCGCCCATCGGCTGGACAAAGCGCTAGCGGCGGCACCCGCTGGGCGCTGGGACATCTGTCTGATCGATTGCCCACCCTCGCTCGGGCTGCTCACGGTCAACGCGCTCGTCGCTGCCCGTCAATTGCTGGTTCCTTTGCAGTGCGAGTTCTTCGCCCTCGAAGGACTTAGCCAATTGTTGCAGACGGTCGAACGCATTCGGGTCGCTTTCAATCCCCAGCTTTCGATCCTTGGTGTCGCGCTGACGATGTTCGATCGTCGCAACAACCTTTCTCAGGCGGTCGCGGAAGATGTCCGCGCCTGTCTCGGGACGGCGGTGTTCGAAACGATCGTTCCAAGGAATGTGCGGCTGTCTGAAGCGCCGAGCCACGGGCTTCCCGCGCTGATCTATGACCTTAAATGCTCGGGCTCTGAGGCTTATGTACGGCTGGCGCGCGAGCTGATCGGCCGCCTGCCGCAGCTCGCGGCTGCCGCATGAGCGGGGAGCGACCGGCCAAGGGACTGGGCATGGGGCTTCAGGCGCTGCTCGGTGAGGCGGCGCGTCCCGCTTCGCCGCCGTCCTCCTCGGTTGATGGTCCGGCTTCGGCCGGTGGAGTGCACGAAATCGAGCTTGCCCGGATCAGGCCGAACCCGAGGCAGCCGCGTGTCCGGTTTGACGAGGATTCGCTCGACGAGCTTGCCGATTCGATTCGGGAGCGGGGGGTGCTTCAGCCGATCCTCCTGCGCCCACACGGTGACGATTATCTGATCATTGCCGGCGAGCGCCGCTGGCGCGCGGCGCAGCGCGCACGCCTGCACAGCATTCCGGCGATCGTCCGCGAGATCGACGATTCCACGACGGCCGAGCTGGCGCTGATTGAGAATATCCAGCGTCAGGATCTCAATCCAATCGAAGAGGCGGAAGGGTATCGCCAGCTCATCAAGCAGCATGGCCACACGCAGGACAATGTAGGCCGAATCGTGCATAAGTCGCGGAGCCACGTTACTAACTTACTGAGATTGTTGAATTTACCGGAATTTGTTCGCCAATCGCTGATGCGAGGCGATATCAGCATGGGCCATGCACGAGCGGTTGCGACCGCTTCTGATCCCGTTGAACTGACTCGGCAGGTGATCGCAAAAGGGCTCTCGGTGCGTCAGGCCGAGGAATGGGCGCGCCGCGAAAGGAGCGGCCCCGGTCCGGGAGACATTGCCCGGGCGAGCGCGCGCAATGCAACGAAACAGTCGGACCCGGACCTGGTCGCGCTCGAACGCCAGCTCGGCGACCTTCTCGGGTTGAAGGTCCAGGTGAGCCATAAGGGGCAGGGTGGTACCGTCACCCTCCATTATTCGAGCCTTGATCAGCTCGACATGGTCTGCCAGCGGCTGTCGGGCGAGCCTATCTAGAGCTTTTCGCCTTTCTGGCGATTGCGAACAGCTCTTCACTCAACGCCTCAGCTTCCGAAACGCGGCTTTCCGTCCGGCGGCGCGGTTGCAACAACTCGCGCTCGAGCCTGCCTGCGCGTTCGGCAATGGTGGCAAGGCCGATAGCGCTCCACCTTGCAAGCATCTGCTGAACCTTGGGCCGCTCTCTGAAGAACAGTGACGTCAAGACGGCGTCCACCCGTTCTCCACGCTCGAGGCGAGCGCGCAAAGGAGCGAGCATGATAAGCCGGCGCTGGAGCGAGCGGATCACCGGAACGGCCTCGGTTGCCGAAGCCGGGAGGCGCGCGAGCTCGCCTGTCAGCCCGGCAACATCCCCAGCGAGCGCCAGATCCGCCAGCCGCTGCAAATCTCCTTCGGCACTGTCGACGCCCACCGCATCGATCGCCGAATGATCGAGCTCCTTGGGCGCTTGCGGCGATGCGTCGATGTACAGCGCGAGCTTCCGCAGCTCCTGCGCGATAATCGCCTGATCATTGCCGCCACCCTCGGCAAGTCGCGCTGCTACGGGCGGGCTGATCTTGAGACCGAAGCGGCGACCCACGTCAATGACCATCCGCTCCGCATCCTGCCCTTCCGGCGCATAGGATGCGTAAGCGAGCGCCAGGGGCGATGCCTCCGCCAATTTCAGAAGCGGCGAGGATTTGGGCAGCGCGCCGGCGATGCCGACGACGGGGCTCTCAGTGGCCGGAGCGTCGAGCAGCCCCGTAAGCCCACCTTCAAGGTCCCTGGTCGCCGGCTCAATCCAGACGATGCGCTTTCCGCCGAAGAGGCTCATTGCGCTTGCTTCATCCACCAGCGACGCAGGATCGCTCTTCACCGTCGCTGCCGAAATGGCGCACTTGGTCGCCCCGAGCGCCTCAACGAGACGACTTGCAAGCGCGCGTGACTGCCCCTCGTCCGGGCCGTGGAAAAGATAAAAGCGGATGTCGTTCCTCGGCTGGTCGACTGCTCGGCCGATGCTTCCCTTCGCGGCCTTCACTTCGCTCGCGAAGTCCGGTCGGCATAGAGGGCAAGGCGGGCGACGATCTGGTCGGCGACGATGCCGGTCAGATTTTCCAGCGCGGTCTGCTCCGCCGCCACCGTTGCATATTCCGAGCTGACGATGTCGATGCCAGCGTCGGATCCCGCGGTAGCGTCGAGGACGACCATGCCGTTACGAAGGTCGACGAGCTGATACCGTGCACGGAGCGTCCGCCGTTCCTGGGTCGCGGCCTGGTCCGACCGCAGGCCGTAGCTGGTGATATTGTCGTCGAGCGTGACGTCGAGGCGGTAGGCGGAAGGCGCCGAACCAGCTTCGCCGAGCCGCTCGACGAGCTTGTTGCGCAGCAGCCACCCCGATTGTCCTGCAATCGGCGCTACCGTGACAGAGCGCAGCGTCGATGCGACCGAGCTTCCGCTGCCGCCGCCGTAGAGAGGACGCAGCCCGCAGCCGCTCAATGCGAACAAAGCAAATGCAAGTGCAGCAGAGCGCGTCATGCGACGATATTCACCAACCGATCGGGGACGACAATAACCTTGCGGGGAGCGGCGCCCGCGAGCTGACGTTGAACCTTGTCCGAGCCAAGTGCGAGCGCCTCGGCGGCGGCGCGGTCGAGTCCCCGCGGTGCGCTCAGCGTGTCACGCAGCTTGCCATTAACCTGAACCGCGAGAGTCACCTGCTCATCGACCAGCAGTGCCGGATCGAAGCTGGGCCAGGGCGCGTCCGCGATCAAGCCGCTCTCGCCAAGCACCGCCCAGCTTTCCTCGGCAAGATGCGGCGCGGCCGGTGCGGCGAGCAGGATCAGCGTGCGGATCGCCTCGTGTCGAGTCACCGACGGCTTCGCTTTCTCGATCGCAGTCGTCAGTTCATACAATTGGGCAATCGCCTTGTTGAACTGCAGTCCCTCGATCGCTTCACCCACTGCGGCGGTCGTTCGGTGGAGCTTCCGCTTGAGGGCCTCGTCTTCGCCGCTGGCCGGTTTGCTCGTACTTGCCAGCCGCCACACGCGCTGGACGAAGCGCGATGCGCCCTCGATGCCCGCTTCCGACCATTCGAGGTCGCGCTCGGGCGGGCTGTCCGAGAGCATGAACCAACGCACTGCATCGGCGCCATATTTGGCAAGGATCGGCTCCGGATCGACGGTGTTGCGCTTCGACTTCGACATCTTCTCGACTCGGCCCGGAGTGACTGGCGCGCCATCCTCGATGCGCACCCAATCGTCGCCACTGCGCTTGACCTCGTCGGGACTGAGCCAGCTCCCGTCGCCAGCGCGATAGGTCTCGTGCGTGACCATCCCTTGAGTGAACAGGCCGCGGAACGGCTCGGTAATCGAGATTCGCCCGAGACGCTTCAGCGCGCGCGTCCAGAAGCGGGCGTAGAGCAAATGGAGGATCGCGTGCTCCACGCCGCCGATATATTGCGCGACCGGCAGCCATTTCTCGGCTTCATCGCGGTCGAACGGCTGGTCGGCAGGCTGGCTTGCGAAGCGGATGAAGTACCAGCTCGAATCGACGAACGTATCGAGCGTGTCGGTCTCGCGCGTCGCCGAACCGCCGCAGGCGGGGCAGCTCACGTGCTTCCATCCCGGGTGTCGGTCCAGCGGATTGCCGGGCTTGTCGAACTCGATGTCGTCGGGAAGTACCACCGGCAGCTGGGTGCGGGGCACTGGCACGGCGCCGCAGGTCGCGCAGTGGACGATCGGGATCGGCGTTCCCCAGTAGCGCTGGCGCGACACGCCCCAGTCGCGGAGACGGTATTGGATGGTGCCTTTACCCCAGCCTGCAGCTTCAGCGCGGCGAATCACCTCGGCTTGCGCCTGCTCGGTCGTCAATCCGTCAAGGAAGTCGGAGTTGACGGAAACGCCCGACGCCGTCTCGGCTTCATCGCCGATCGGTTCGGAGGCGAGCTCCACAAAAGGCGCCACAACCCGCTTGATCGGAAGATCGTATTTTGCCGCAAATTCAAAGTCGCGCTGGTCGTGGCCGGGCACTCCGAACAGCGCGCCGGTGCCATAGTCCATCAACACGAAGTTGGCGATGTAAACTGGGAGATGCCATTGGGGATCGAGCGGATGGACGACCTCGATCCCGGTCCGAAATCCCTTCTTCTCGGCCGTTTCGAGTTGCGCTGCGCTGGTCCCACCGGCCTTGCATTCGGCAATGAAAGCGGAAGCCTCGGCATCGACGGCAGCAACCGCCTGTGCGACCGGATGGTCGGCGGCAACGGCGACGAAGCTGCTCCCGAAGATCGTGTCCGGCCGGGTGGTGAAGACCTCTACCTGCTCGATTGAGTCGATCGGCTCGGCCAGCCGGAATCGGAACTGAAGCCCGCGGCTCTTTCCGATCCAATTTTCCTGCATCACCCGCACCTTATCGGGCCATTGATCGAGCTCTTTGAGGCCCTCGAGGAGGTCATCGGCGAAATCGGTGATCTTCAGGAACCATTGCGACAGCTTGCGCCGCTCGACCAGCGCGCCCGAGCGCCAGCCCCTGCCGTCGATCACCTGCTCATTGGCGAGCACGGTCATGTCGACCGGGTCCCAGTTGACCTCGCTTTCCTTGCGATAGACCAGCCCCGCGTCGTAGAGGTCGAGAAACAGCGCCTGCTCGTGCCCGTAGTAGCTCGGGTCGCAGGTGGCGAATTCGCGTTCCCAATCGAGCGCGAACCCGATGCTCTTGAGCTGATCGCGCATTGCCTCGATGTTCGCCCGGGTCCATTCGCCGGGATGCACCTTGCGTTCCATCGCGGCATTCTCGGCCGGCATACCAAACGCGTCCCAGCCCATCGGGTGAAGCACTTCATGCCCCTGCATCCGCCGATAGCGCGCGATAACGTCGCCCATCGTATAATTGCGGACGTGCCCCATGTGGATGCGTCCCGAGGGATAGGGAAACATCTCGAGGACGTAGGTCTTGGGCTTGTTGCTGTTGCTGTCGGCGTTGAACGAGTGGGCTTGGGCCCAGCGCACCTGCCAACGGCGGTCGGCTTCAGCCGCGTTGAACCGGCTGCTCATGCTGATGGCTATCCGCTACGCTTCCCGAGCATGCGCCTTCCGCGCTGCTCGCCAGGAACCGTCGTTCGGCGCAGGTCCCTGGCTCTGGTCAGGATGATGTCCTCGAGTTTCTGAACGGTGGCGGCGCTGACCGGCGCGTCCACCCAGGTGCCATTCTGATAGACCTGCTTGGCGGCCGATACCTTCAGCGCGTCGGCGCGCAGATCGGGGTCGAGCACTGCGACGGTGAGCTTCACCCGTTCGCCAGGCGCCTTGGGATTCGTGTACCAGTCGGTGATGATGACGCCGTTCTGGGCATTGGCCTGGATCAGCGGCGCAAATGAAACCGTGTCGACGGCTGCCCGCCACAAATAGGAATTGACCGCCAGCGTCGTCATGTTGGACGGCGCGAGCTCGGTCGGCAGATTGCGGTTGCGCGAGCAGCCGGGCATCGCAATCGCGAGAACCATCAAAGCGGCGGCGGTCGAGTGCAGGCGGTTCATCGAAGGTCCTTGGGGCTCAAGAGAGGGGCTTTTGCGGCGTTATAGATAGTCAAGGCCGGCCCGCAAGCATGTGCCGCGACAGGATGCGATTGTGGTGAGTCGGCAACAGGCGCCAAATGAATCGATTCCGCTCATGGTACCTTCAGGTGACTGCGACTATATCCCTGTTCGACAGGGAGCTGAAACGTGCCCAGAGTCGCTGAGCGTAATGGAGGCAGGATGGTTGCGGCACTCGCCGCGGCCGGTCTCGTCCTGACTCCGGCGTTCGCGACTGGAGCGCCGACTAAAAGACGACCGAGTCCGATTGCCCTGAGCTTTGACCCGGTGTCGTCGTTCACGCCTGCTAATGCAGATCCGAAGCTCGCCGCGGCCCTTGCTGGCAAGGGCTTGGCGCTGACCGATTTCAAATTCACTCCAGCTCCGGCGAAGGGACGGCCTTCGCAGGTTCGTGTCGCGGTTCGCGCCCGCGTGCTTGCGCCGGCTGAGGCGCATCTCGCCCAGGCTTCGATCCCGGCCACGGCCATCAATTCTCTGACGCCGACCGGCTACAACCTTGGAGTCGCGGTCGGCTGGCGCCGCTTCGCCGTTTCGGGCGACGTGGCCAAGGTCAAGGGTGCCGACCCGGCTGTAGGCGGTCGCGAAACCGCCGTCCTGGGGGTCAGCTATTCGCTAAGCAGCAAATTGAGCACCCGACTTGCGGTGGGCGCCGACCGAGCAACCGGCAATCCGGTGCCGGGCCTTCGTCACGGCAACAACGTGTCGGTCGACGTCGGCAGTTCTTATTCGCTGTCGCGGCATTTTGCGGTGACTGGCGGCGTCCGTTACAATATCGAGCGCGATCGACTGTCGGCGTTCCAGGACGACCGCCGCGACAGCCAGGCGGTGTATGTCGGCACCGCGTTCAAATTCTGAACGCCGATATTCCTGCCCAGCCGATGAAGCCCAGCGGCGCGACCTTCGAATAGCGCTTCTGGTTCATACCACCGAGCGCGATTAGCCTTCGATCGGCGAGCGCGGCGAGCGCCGCCGAGCGCATGTGGTGTAACGGTTTCCAGCCGGGATGGCTTCGAGTTTCGTGAATCGGCGAGAGCAGAATGAGCGGCGTGCGTCTGAGGAGCGCGTGGCGAAGCTCCCGAATATTGTGGACTCGAGCGGCGCTGCGTGGACCTTCCGTGACTAGGGTCAAGGTCCGCAGCCTGGCAAGGCGGCGGAGTCGCGCCTCATCGCTGGGACCAAAAGCGCGAAGCACGAGCACCCCGCTCCCCCGCGGCAGCCTCCGAAGCGCCGGCCACAGGTCAGACAGGCTTTGCTCGACAATCAGCCATTGTTCGGGGATCGTCTGGCGGCTAATCACGCGGGTTCCTATAGCGCGGCACTATGAGCAGTGCCGCCGAACGACGCCAGCAAATCCTCGACGCCATCGGCCGTTCAGCAGCGCTCGCGAAGCGGGACCCTGCCGACGTGCAGCTGATCGCCGTCAGCAAGGGGCGCCGCGCCGAAGAAATCGAGGAGTTGATAGAGGCCGGTCAGCGGGACTTCGGTGAGAATCGGGTTCAGGAGGCGCTCGCCAAATGGCCGCCGCTGCTTGCCCGTTATCCTGACGTGCGCCTGCACGGCATCGGCCGGTTACAGAGCAACAAGGCAGCCGATGCAGTGGAGCTTTTCGACACGATTCATTCGCTCGACCGCTTTTCGCTGCTTCAGGCCTTGGTGAAAGAGGCGGAAAAATGTCGCCGCTGCCCAAGGGTCTACATTCAGGTGAATGTCGGTGAGGAGGAGCAAAAGGGCGGCTGTGAGATCGGTGATGTCGGCGGAATGATCGATGCCGTTCGAGCATCGCCGCTACCGCTCGCCGGCTTGATGGCAATTCCGCCTCTAGGAGTTGAGCCTGCTCCCTATTTCGCGCTGCTCGCAAAGCTTGCCCGACGGCATGACGTCACGGGCTTGAGCATTGGAATGTCGGGGGATTTCAAGCCCGCGGTGATGCTCGGGGCGACGGCGGTGCGAATTGGAACAGCGTTGTTCGAAGCCTGATCGATGAAGTTTGAAGCAATCATTTTCGACTTTGACGGAGTGCTCATCGAAAGCGAGTTCGAAGGCAACCAGCGCCTTGCCGAGTTGCTGACGAGTCTGGGCCATCCGACGAATTTGGCGGAGGCGATCGAGCATTTCACGGGCCTCTCGGGGCAGGACTTCGTGAAAGCCGTCGAGACTCGAATAGGCCGCCCTCTGCCCGCTGAGTTCCACGAACGTGGACGCGCTCAGCGCGATCGCGCACTTCGGGACGGCATCGACGAAGTCGCCGGCGCGATCGCATTCGTCCGATCGCTTCCGACCGGCCTACCCAAAGCTGTGGCCTCCTCGAGTTCGAGCAGCTGGGTGCGGACCCACCTTGCCCATCTCGGCCTCAAGGACGTCTTCGGCGACCATGTTTACAGCGGCCGGGAGCATGTCGATCGCGGCAAGCCCGCCCCGGATCTTTACCTCCATGCAGCGCTCGAGATCGGCGTCGATATCGCCCGAACGGTGATCATCGAGGATTCCAAGATTGGCGCCACTGGAGCGCTCGCCTCGGGCGCAGCCGTGATCGGGCTGGCAGCGGGACAGCATTGCTTCGAGGGTCACGCCGACATGCTGCGGTCCGTCGGGGTGAGTCAGGTCGCGCACAGCTTTGCCGAAGTCGCCCGCTTGATCGGATTCGATCAGACCAGCAGGTGACCCGAACGCTTGCGCTTGGCCGCAAGATAATCGGCATTATGCGGATTGGCCGGCATTTGGTGGGGGACTCGCTCGGCGATCCTGATGCCGGCTTTCTCGAGCCCCGCGACCTTGTCGGGATTGTTGGTAAGAAGCCGCACCTCGTCGATGCCGAGCGCCTTCAGCATCGCCGCGGCGTGGCCATAGTCCCGCTCGTCGTCGGCGAAGCCCAGCCGACGATTGGCATCGACGGTGTCGAGCCCTCGGTCCTGGAGCGAATAGGCCCTGATCTTGTTCACGAGACCGATCCCGCGCCCTTCCTGGCGCAAGTACAGCAACACCCCCCCGCCCCGATCGCCGATGATTCGAAGCGCTTCCTTGAGCTGCGGGCCGCAATCGCATTTCAATGAGCCGAACACATCGCCTGTCAGGCATTCGCTGTGGAGACGTACGAGCGGCGGCCGGCCCCCGAACGCGCCGACGACGAGCGCGACATGCTCTTGCCCATCATCCGAGGCGCGGAAGGCGACGATCTGCGTCGGCGGCATTGCATCGAGCGGCAGCCTGGCGCGAGCGACGATCTCGACAGACGGGTGACGGCGCCCATCTTCGATTTGGCCAACTGACACCTTTTGCTCGCCGCCTGACGGTTCGAGTAACCACAGCGCCGGAAACAGCCCGGCCGAGCGCGCGAGATCGAGTGCTGCGGCCATCGCATCCACGAACTCGATCGAGACCGGCTGCAGCGGGCCGATCGGCGCTCGCTCGAGGTCCTGGCCGGGATCGGCAATTGCCCGCGCCGCAGCGGCGTCCAACCAGCTGGAGCGCTCGACCATGACTGGCGTCGATGGATCTGCCGCCTCGCGCTCATTGGCAAGACTCAAAGCAGCGGCTCGTTGTCCGCTGAGCAGCAGCTTTGCTTGGTGCGATGGATCGAGGAGGTCGAGCAGCTCCTGGGTCGTCGTCTCCACGGCTGCGACGGTGATTGGCGCTGCGCCCTCGATGCCAACCGCTCGACCAGCTCGCAGCATAGCGATCGCAGTCTGAACGGCGGCCTGGCCACTCACGCGTCGATCTCGCAGATCAGCGGCACATGATCCGACGGGCGCTGCCAGTTGCGGCAGGGTTCAAGCACCTCATGACTTGCCAGCTGTCCCGAAAGCTCGGGGGAGGCCCACATGTGATCGAGGCGGCGGCCACGATCATTCCTGGTCCAATCCGGCGAGCGGTAGCTCCACCAGGTGAAGCAGCGCTCCGGCGCGGGCACGAATTTGCGGCCGATGTCGATCCAGTCATGCGCCTCGCGCAGCTTGGTCAGTGCTTCGACCTCGATCGGAGTATGGCTGACGACGGTCAGCAGCGCCTTGTGGCTCCAGACATCGCATTCGAGCGGCGCGACGTTGAAGTCGCCGACGATGATTGTCGGCTCGCACAACGATTCGGACCAGCGGGTCATCCGCCCGATGAAGTCGAGCTTCTGGCCGAACTTGGGATTGTGCTTGCGATCCGGAATGTCACCGCCCGCCGGAACATAGACATTCTCGAGCCTGATTCCGCATTCGAGCCGAACGCCGATGTGGCGCGCTTCGCCATTGTCCTGCCAATCATGCTTGCCAGGATCATTCAGCGGGACTCGGCTGAGGATTGCAACGCCGTGGTGCATTCGCTGGCCGTTCAACGCATGGTGCACGTAGCCCTGGTGGCGGAACAGCTCGATAGGGAAGATGCCGTCCAGGACCTTGGTTTCCTGCAGGCACAGGATGTCCGGCTGCTGCTCAGTGATCAGCCGTTCGACCAGCGCGGCGCGCGCACGGACCGAGTTGATGTTCCAGGAAGCGATCTTCAACCGTTTGCTCACAAGTCAGCGCTTACTCTGCCTTGGTGCAGATGAAAAAGGCCCCCGCTCCGGGGGCATGGAGCGAGGGCCGACCAAGCGCTTGTCACGCAAGGGATCCTGTAGAGCCGGGTAACAGGGGGGAAACCCCAGCGATCCACAGAATCGAGCCTTCTTGTAGGCCTTGCCCCCTGTCGCGGCGATGAACAGGTCGCAAAGTGAAACTTTCTTTACAGCATGTTTTATCGCCGCTTCCTGGGCTCGGCATAAGTGAAGGCGCTGTCAGGGACGGCGACATTGTAGCGGACGTCCGATAGCTTGACGATGGTGCGATGACCCTGCGGATCGACCGCGGTCCAGCCATAAAGCTGCAGTCCGCCGGGAGCCGACGAATCGCGCAGGAAAGCGAGAGTCAGCTGGCCATATTGCGACGCATTCTTCGCCCGCGCCACGACGATCCGGCTGTCGGTGCTCGGCAGAATCTCGGCCTTGCCGTTGAAGTCGGGAGAGGCCGAAAGAAGTGGGCCGAGCGGCGTCTTGGACAAAGGCCAGCTCGATTTTTGCCCAACGGAATAATCGATGAAGGTCAGCCTCTTGCCGTCAGCCACTAGCAGCAGGTCGCCCCCGCTGTAGGCGAACCGGACCCTGCCCGGACGCTTGAGTTCGAGCGTTCCGTTATCGGTGCGGCCCTTCGAATCGGTCTGGGTGAACTTCGCCGTCATCGTCTGGACCGAGGTGATGAAGCTCTTCAGCCGTGCGAGGTCGGGCGAATCGGCCGCCGAGGCGGGAGCCGCGACGATCACCGCGACCGGCACGAGCGCGCGCGCGAAGTTCGTTGTAAAACTCATCTTCCAAAGCTCCTGGAATTTTCCGCCGGAAACTGGCGTTTCAGCCTTGAATGCCTACTGAACCTGCCGGTTCCGGCCAGTCTCTCTCCCGAGCGATCAGATCGGGTGCCCATCGGGGTCGATCAGCACCTCGCGCCGACCGACATGGTCCGGCTGGCCGACCAGGCCGTCCTTCTCCATCCTCTCAATCAGGCGCGCCGCGCTGTTGTAACCCACGCGAAGCTGTCGCTGCAGATATGAGGTGGATGCCTTCTGGCTTTCCGCAACGATCTGGATCGCCTTGCGGTAGAGCTGCGTCTCCGCATCGTCTTCGCCGGTCGGCTGGCCGTCGAACAGATAGCCGCCGTCCTCCGGCTCCTCGGTGACCGCCTGGATATAATCCGGAGCGCCCTGCCGCCGCCAATGCTCTGCAACGGCGCGAACCTCCTCGTCGCTGACGAATGGACCATGGACCCGGATGATCTGCTTTCCGCCGGGCATGTAGAGCATGTCGCCGCGCCCCAGCAGCTGTTCCGCGCCCTGCTCGCCGAGAATGGTGCGGCTGTCGATCTTGCTCGTCACCTGGAAGCTGATCCGCGTCGGGAGGTTGGCCTTGATCACGCCGGTGATCACGTCGACGGACGGGCGCTGGGTGGCCATGATCAGGTGGATTCCGGCCGCGCGCGCCTTCTGCGCCAGCCGCTGGATGAGAAACTCGACTTCCTTGCCCGCGGTCATCATCAGATCGGCGAGCTCGTCGACGACGACCACGATCTGCGGCAGGACCTCGTACTCGAGCTCCTCGGTCTCATAGAGTGGCTGACCGGTTTCGGCATCGTAGCCAGTCTGGACCCGCCGCCCGAGGCGAGCGCCCTTACCCTTGGCTTCTCGCACCTTCGCGTTGAAACTCGGCAGCGCCCGGACGCCGAGGTTCGCCATCATCCGATAGCGCTCCTCCATCTGTTCGACGGTCCACTTGAGGGCGCGAATCGCCTTGCCGGGCTCGGTAACAACAGGCGACAGCAAGTGCGGGACATTGTCGTAGATGCTGAGCTCCAGCATCTTCGGATCGATCATGATCAGCTTCACCCGATCGGGGCCGTAGCGGTAGAGCAACGACAGGATCATGCAGTTCAGCCCCACCGACTTGCCCGAGCCGGTGGTCCCCGCAACGAGCAGGTGCGGCATCGGCGCGAGGTCGGCGATGACCGGATCACCGGCGATATTCTTGCCGAGGATCAGCGGCAGCGACATGTTCTGATCCTCGAAAGCCTGGCTTCCGATCAGCTCCGACAAGGACACCATTTCGCGTTTCGGATTGGGGAGCTCGATACCGATCACGCTCCGCCCCGGGATCGTCGCGACTCGGGCGGAAAGAGCAGACATGTTCCGAGCGACATCGTCGGCGAGCGCAATGACCCGGCTGGCCTTGATCCCGCTCGCCGGCTCCAGTTCGTACATCGTGACCACCGGCCCGGGCCTAACCTCGACGATGTCGCCGCGAACGTTGAAGTCATCGAGCACGGTTTCGAGAAGGCGAGCATTTCGTTCGAGCCCGGCGCGATCGATTTGCTGGCGCGCCTCCTTGGGTGGCGGCGCCAGGAGATCGACAGTTGGCAGCTGATAGCTGTCACCCAGCGCGAGGCTCGGCTGGGCTGATGAGGCTTTGCGGTCCTTGGGCCTCCCCGCCGGAGCAGCGGCCCTTGTCGGCTCGGTAACGGCAACGGTCGGCCGGGCTTTGGGCGGGGCAGCGGCGATCGCTCGCTCTTGACGGATCTCGGTCGTTCTTGGCGCAGCGCGGCGCTCGCTCGCTCGTCGGCTGAATAGACCGGCGACCCACTCGTGCTCGACTTGGGTGAGACCCAATGCGAAATAGCCGACGAGCAGCCCGCTGAGAGCGAAAATCAGCAGCACCGCGAATCGAGCGGGCGCGGCAATCTCGGGATTGCGAATGAGGCCGATCGCCGCATTCGCTCCATGCGCAGCGGCAAGTCCCAACGCTCCGCCCCAGCCCGCAGGTAAGCCTGATACTGCAGAGCCGCTGGTCAGTCCGAGGGCGATTCCGAGCAGCACCGCACCGAGGGCGGCGAGCAGCAAGCCGCGCCCAATCCGGCCCGCCGGCTCCAGGCGAATCATGCGCAGCCCGGCAATCGCCACCACCGGCAGGAACATCGCCGAGCCAAGCCCGAACAGGAGCAAGAGGACGTCGCTCGAATAAGCGCCGAAGCTCCCCAGCCAATTGGTCGGTGGCCCGCCGGCGGCGGTGCTCAGCGACGGATCATTGGGATTGTGGGTGGCGAGCGCCACGGCCGCAGCCAGGCTGACAGCGACGAGCAGCGCGCCCCAGCTGCGCACGAAGAAGCGCCGCACCGCATTGCGCAGTGCATCTCGCCAGTCGGGCGCCAGTTCGCGCTTCGGCGCGCGTGTGGCGACGGTCGCCATGTCCCACCCCCAAGAAATTGGTGCCTAAAATCCCCCACGCGGAGTCTCGGGTCAAGCCAATCCTCCCTTACATATGCAGACGAGGGGGACCATCGGCAGGATGGTGGAGCAGGTGTTGCACAAGAGCAGCAGGCCCCTTTGACGCATTTCATGCGACCCCCCCTCCCCTCAAAATCGAGGGAAGGATATAGCCCCTCACATGGATCGGGCGGACGTAATCATCTTCGGCGGCGGCCTCGTCGGCCTGGCGCTCGCCTCGGCACTCGATTCAAGCGGAGTCTCGGCGATCGTAATCGACCCGGCCGATCCTACGCCGCGCTCGGACGCAGCATTCGACGGCCGCACGAGCGCCGTCTCGTCCAGCTCGATGCGAATGCTCGACACCATTGGAGTCACCGATCATCTAAAGGAGCCGGGCTGTCCCATCTGGCGGATCGCGGTTGCGGACGGGCTCAAGCCCGGTGGGCTGCATTTCGACCCGGACGACGACGAGCCGCTCGGGTTCATGCACGAGAACCGAAACTTGCGACAAGCGCTGCACGCACGGGCCGAAGCCGGCAAGAACGTGTGGCTTTTGTGGAAATCACGGGTGAGGAGCGTTGATCGCAACGATCACGCCGTCGTCGTCGCGCTGGAGGACGGGCGGAAGCTCGGTGCGCCGCTGCTTGTCGGCGCTGACGGCCGGAACTCGGCAACCCGCGAGGCGGCGGGAATTCCGGTCGCGCGGTGGAAGTACGATCATCAGGCGATCGTCTCGGTGCTCCGACACGAACGTCCTCATGACCATATCGCGTACGAAATCTTCTATCCGACCGGCCCGTTCGCGCTTCTGCCGATGAACGACGACGAGCTGGGCCATCGCTCGGCCATCGTCTGGTCGGTGCCGGAAGAGGATGCTGCGGGCTGGCTGTCACTCAGCGACGAGAAGTTCGCCGCGGAAGCGGAGGCCGCAATGGGCAGATTTCTCGGCGAGGTCACAATGCTCGCACCACGCTCCACCTTCCCGCTCGGTTTCCACCATGCTGCGCAAATCACAGCGGATCGGCTCGCCCTCGTCGGCGACGCGGCGCATGCAATCCATCCGATTGCCGGCCAGGGACTGAACCTTGGCTTGCGCGATGTGGCGGCGCTTGCCGAGGTGCTGGTCGAGGGCTCGCGGCTGGGGCTCGATCTTGGCGATAAGCAGTTGCTCGACCGTTACCAGCGATGGCGCTCGCTTGACGCGCTGTCGGTCGCCTTCGCCACCGACACATTGACGCGCATCTATGGCGTTCGAGGAAGAGCGGCATCGACGATCCGCCGCTTCGGCATGGGCGTGGTCAGCCGGATCTCGCCTTTGCGCGAGCGGCTGATGAACGAAGCGCGGGGCACCAGCGGCGATCTCCCGCTCTTGCTTAGAGGGTTGCCGATTTAAGCCGCTACTGGATCGTCTGTTCTATGTCCGCACCGCCGCCCACAGCGGCGCGGTGAAACTGCATCAATTGGACGAGCAGGTCGGCGCGCCCCTCGAGCGTCGCTTCTTCGAGGAGCGCCTGCTTGGCCCCGACATCGAACGGCGCGACCTGGGCGATTGCATTGACCAGCATTTCGTCATCAAGACGGTTGACTGCATTCCAGTCGACGGCAAGCCCCATCGCGTCGCCGAGCCGGCGAGCCTCGCGCTCGACCTCCGCACGCTGTGCAAGCGAGAGCGGCGGCGGTTCACCATCGTCGAATGCCTCAACGTCGATATCGGCGCAGCGATAAGGCGTGTCCACCCTCGCTTCGCCGACCAGCCGGAAACGATTAGTGCCGAGCAGAACGATATTGTAGCGGCCATCGTCGAGCTCCTCGACGCCGACCAGCTCGCCAAGGCAACCCACCGCATAAAGCGGCGCCTGGTTGTCGTCGTCGAGCCGGTGTGGCTGGATCATCGCAATCCGTCCGGCGCCCTCGATCGCATCGCTGACCATCTCCCGGAAGCGCGGCTCGAAGATATGCAGCGGAAGCTGTGAGCGCGGGAACAGGATCGCGCCGGGGAGCGGGAAAATTGGAACCCGCAGCACCCTGCTCATGTGAAAAGCAGGGCCGAAAGTCGCCGGCGCTGCGCGCTCGACCAGGGGTCCTCGAGCCCTTGCGCTTCCAGTAGCTGCAGGAAGCGCTGCCGGGCGGCGCCGTCGTTCCATTCGCGGTCACGAGCGATGATTTCGAGTAATGCATCGGCCGCAAAGTCGCGGTCGCCTGCCGCCATCTTCGCGGAAGCGAGCTCAAATCGTGCCTCCGAATCATTCGGATTCGCTGCGACTTTTTGCTCCAGCGCCGCCGTATCGGCGGCAGGGGCGGCAGACGCGACCTCGAGCGCGGCAGATGCGCGAGCGACCTCCGGCTTGTTCGCCAGCTCTGGCGGCAGGCCATTGAGGATCTCGCGCGCTTCGGCTGTCTCACCGGCGGCGACCAGCGCACGAGCAAGGCCTCCAATCACCTGTGGATTTTCCGGGGCCATATCCCGAACCTGCCGGAAGATGTTCGCGGCGCGCGGCGCATCGCCGTCAGCAAGAACCTGCTCGCCCATCGCAACGAGCGGCTCGATGTCGGCCTTGGGAGTTGCGCCTTCGGGCTCGATCTTGAGCTGCGCAAGCAATTGGTCCAGCGCCTTCTTGATCTGCCCTTCGCTCCGATGGTTGGTGAGGTCCGCTACCGGCTGGCCGCGGTAGATCGCGTAGACGGTCGGGATTGACTGGATCCGGAACTGCGCGGCGAGCAGCTTCTCCGCGTCGACGTCGATCTTGGCGAGCCTGACGCCCTTTTCCGCATAGTCGGCGGCAACCTTGTCGAGGATCGGCGAGAGCTGTTTGCACGGCCCGCACCATTCCGCCCAGAAATCGAGGATCACGAGCGCGGTCATCGACGGCTCGATCACCTCGCTTTCGAAGCGCTCGATAGACCCGCGCTCCGCTTCGCTTAGCCCAAGTGTCGCCACGGCTCGGCCAGACTCCCTTCAACGATGATCGTGCGGCGCCCATATGGGCGGCTCGAGACGCAGCGACAAGCGCCTTGCGGGAGCGCGCATGGCCATGCTAGGCGCGCGCCTCACCTCCGCTGGCAATCTGCTGGCGTCAGCTCAGAGCGGGCGTAGCTCAGGGGTAGAGCACAACCTTGCCAAGGTTGGGGTCGAGGGTTCGAATCCCTTCGCCCGCTCCAGCGCCTTTCTGTACGTTCCTGACACATGGGTCACAGATCTGTTTGA
>Ga0157370_10001782_pt1 | contig 26543 bp, 25 predicted proteins | sample C35metaG_FD_113463 | JGI IMG/M metagenome (GOLD analysis project Ga0157370, IMG submission 113463) | Corn rhizosphere microbial communities from Kellogg Biological Station, Michigan, USA - C3-5 metaG | ecosystem: Host-associated > Plants > Roots > Rhizosphere > Soil | place: USA: Michigan...
AATAACGGGCGGGCACCTGTTTCGCTATCAATATTTCATCATTATTCTTCTTTTCTCTTGTACAGGATATAAGCATTAAACATAAAACATATCCCGGCAAAAACCGGGATATTATTAATTGCGAATTAAACCAAGACTTTGAAAATTCCATTCTTATTATTGCGTTACTGTACCTGCTGTGCCATAAAATCCGTTACCGTTCAGGTAAGGAGCTGCTGTAGTAAAGTGATAATGATAAATCCCTCCGGGATAGTCTGCAGTAGCGTGTGTGTGCCCATGATATACATCCAGACCAATAGCTGACGAACCATCTGATTCCTGCGGACCATATACAGGAAACCCATCCAGGAGAAATCCCATCAGCGAGGATTTGGTCGCCTTCACAGTAGTCAGATATAGCGGCTCCACATGATAATGATACATTCCGCTCATTTGAGGGTGACCCCACCACTGATCAAAACTTGTGATCTCATTCGTCAGGGGAGATCCCCCTGCTGCATATTGGTTGAAAAATGGAACACCATTGAGCGCTACCCCTATAACTCCCATTGGCGTAGTGGCATGCGTAGCAGCAACAGCAGGGTTAACCGGTATCTTAAGCGTTATATTTTGAGTGGCTATAAGGTTAGGATTCTGGTTAAATGTATTTCCCCCAAAGGTTGTTCCGCTAAATGCTTCTCTTAAGGGATTACCAACAGGATAATAAGCACTTTTATGATCTGGCAATGCATTGCATTTGATCGTCACCCAGGTGCCGTCAAATGTGATGCTGGTGGCTCCGTAAATTTTATTATAAACAGCTGGCAATACAGGGCCTCCGGCAGTATTCACAGTTAGTGTAAGACTGCAGGTTTGTCCGAGAAAACTTATTGGGAATGTTGCGGTCCCTGCAGCAGAAGGGGTGCCTGTTACCGTATATGATAAATTTCCATTGCCATTTGCCAATGTTCCCGCCTGTAACACCGCAGTTAGTCCTGTAATACCTGTAGATGAAATTGAGTTGCCTTCGCTATAGGACTTCGCATTCCCTCCTGTATAAGGGATGGTGGCAGTTGAAGAAAAGACAACGCCTGCTGTTGCCGCCGCTGAAAAAGATCCACTTCCGCAGGACAACGCTGTAATGGCAGCGTCATTTGCTCCTGTACCTGAATTATTTTTCTTGCAAGACGCAGATATCATGCAAAGCAGTCCAACTGCTAAAACAATCTTCTTCATAATAACTTATTGGGTGGTTTTTATTTTTGTGCAGGAGGTGGCGGCACGGGTGGTCGCATTTTCTTTGCAGCCTCTTTATATTTTTGATATTGATCAGGAGTTAAGACTTTCTTTATCTCCTCATCTCTGGCGTTCTCTAATTTTTCCATGGCTGCTTTAACCTTTGGATCTGGTGGTGGCGGTGGAGGTGGAGGAGAATCGGGTTTTCTTACTTCATCCGCAGCATAGAAGAACTTTTTAAAGGCTTCATATAAGACGGCCTGTTGCTTATTATCCAGGTTGAGGTCATTTTTCAATTGTTCGGTTACCCTTTTCATTCTTTCATCAATGCTGGGTGGTTCCGGCGGTTTACCTGGTTGTTGGGCTTTGGTCACTATGGCGAACAATATAAATACGCCAGTAATTAGTTTTTGTTTCATGCTGCTATTTTCTCTTTGATGGATAAGTGCATTAAAATCCTTCGGTAATTATTTTATTCATGCGGCGGTGGTGGCGGACGATCATCATCTTGTCCGGTACGGTCAGGTCCACCGGGTGGAGGGGGGCCAGGTGGACGGGGAGGTGCCATCATAGTTGTTACCTGGCGTAAAATTTCATCAAACCTTTTTTGCTGCGCTGGATTACATATGGCACGAACTTTTTGAAAATGTTCAACCGTATAGAGGTCGATCTGTTCAGTGATCCTGCTAACTGCTGCAGCTGCATCCTGCTTCATGGCGTCTGTAGCGGCAGTATCTTTTACCAGGTCAAATAAATGGTTCTTGGCTTCCTTAACTTTTTCCCTAAGGGAATCTACCGCAGTACGATGTTCCTTTCTTAATGCAGCAAAGCGTATTTGCTGAGTTGAATCCAGGTCCAATTCCTTGACCAGGAAATCTTTTGCTTCTGTTCCGGGTGGAGGAGAATGTTTTACTCTCCCTAGCCAAAACATAGTAATGGTGGCAGCATTTGCCAATAAAAGCAGGACCACCAGCCAAACCAATAATTTATTTTTGGATGAAGGGTTCATAACGATACAATTCAATAAGTGGTGGTAACTGTTTGGTCATAGGACTCAGCAAAGTTCTTGATAGCCGAATTATTACTATTGCTACTGATATGTTTATTGCGAAACTGCTGTGTAAGCATAAACCCGTTTACTCCCAGCAGGATGACAAGAAGACTCACTGTCCAAACCGGCTTTAAGGGAAATCTCCATAATTTATCTATTGCATTACGTTGCATATCCGCAACCATCCTTTGCCTTAACCGTGTATAAAAGAAATCACCTGCCTCTGCGGCCTGCATTCCTTTTAAACTTTCCAGGTGTTCATCCAAAAGGGGTGTATTTTTTTTGTTCATGCCTGTCATTTTGAACGATTATAATAATTTTCAAGGCTTTTTTGCAAATTGATCCTTGCCCTGGTTATCAGTGATTCTACTGCCTTGATATTTTGTTCTAATATTTTACATGCTTCTTCGTAATTCATCCCTTGCACTTTTATCAGTGTAAAGGCCACTCGTTGCTTTTCGGGCAGGTTGCTGATCGCTTTAAAAAGAACAGCGGCCTTCTCTTTATTTTCGGCTTGTATCCCCGGATGCTGAAAACCTTGTTCGTCACCCTTCTTTTCCTGCGGCATCCACCAGGGAAGCAGTTGATGAAGCCTGCCCCTTGTCTTTCTCCTTCTTAATTTGTCAAGGGCCTTTCTCGTTGCGATCCGATATATCCAGGTAGAAAGAGAGGATTCTTCTTTAAAATTCTTAATGGATTCAAAGACCTGGATAAAGGTTTCCTGAGCCGCATCTTCCGCCTCATCACGATCCTGAAGGATATTCAGGACAGTATGAAATATCCGGTTGCGGTATTCTTCTACCAGGCACCGGAAAGCAGGCTCTTCACCCTGCCGGAGACCTTCTATAAGCTCCCTTTCATTCAAATGTTTGCATATTGACGCGTCAAGCTACAATAATCCTTCTCCCCTCCAATTGTTGAATGGTCAATTTCCTGAACTTTGCCCCTTCCATGGCAAATCCAAGAAAGGCAGCAGTCGGTTTTATATTTATAACACTTCTTATCGATGTGATGGGTTGGGGATTGATCATCCCGGTAATGCCCCATCTTATCGCCCAATTAAAAGGGATCAGTATCAATGAGGCAAGCTCCTATGGTGCCTGGTTATTATTCGCCTATGCAACTACCCAGTTTGTTTTTGCCCCGATGATCGGTAATCTAAGTGATCGTTTTGGTCGCCGTCCTGTTTTGCTTAGTTCTTTGACCGGTTTTGCGATAGATTATATTTTCATGGCATTGGCGCCGACCTATGGATGGTTATTCGTGGGAAGGATAATAGCCGGTTTAACAGGTGCGAGCTTCACCACAGGAGCCGCCTATATAGCCGATGTGAGTACTCCGGAGACCCGCGCAAAGAATTTTGGATTGATCGGTGCCGCTTTTGGATTAGGATTTATTATTGGACCGGCACTAGGAGGGTTATTGGCAGGATTTGGATTAAGGGCACCTTTTTATGCCGCAGCCGGGCTTTGCCTGCTGAATGCACTCTATGGATATTTTGTCTTACCTGAATCACTAGATGCTGAACACCGGAGGGCTTTTGAATGGAAAAGAGCCAACCCGTTCGGATCACTGCAATTCCTCAAAAAGACACCGTCAATAGGAAGCCTTGCTTTATGTTATTTTTTGATATACCTCGGAGCAATGGCAGTGCAGGGAAACTGGAATTATTTCACCATTTACCGCTTCCACTGGAATGAAAAGCTGGTAGGACTTTCCCTCGCTACAGTAGGTATATTGGTGGCCGGCGTGCAAGCGGGGCTTACAAGAATGGTCAATCCCAGGCTTGGTAATGAAAAAAGTATTTACCTGGGTTTGGTCCTGTACGCCATGGGTTTGATGTTATTTGCCGTTGCAACACAAGGCTGGATGATGTTCCTTTTTCTCATTCCGTATTGCCTGGGAGGCATTGCCGGCCCCGCTCTTCAATCAACCATGGCAGCCCATATTCCCAGGAATGAACAGGGTGAGTTACAGGGCGCACTTACAAGTTTAATGAGTCTGACAAGTATTATTGGTCCACTCATCATGAATAACCTGTTCCGGTATTTTACAACCAGTGCCGCTCCCTTCTATTTCCCGGGAATTTCATTTATGCTCGGGGCAATTTTTATGCTCATCAGTGCGATCATAGCCTGGCGGATGTTCAGCCGGGAAAAGCAGCAGGCTCCAATGGCCACCCAAGGGCCGTCGGCCTAAAATTCCCTTACTTTGCAGCAATTATTCACCTATGGGAAAAGATGAAGTTTTCAGAGATGAAATAGAAAAAGCCAGTGATTTTAAATTTGGAGCCAATGTGGCTAAAGTTTTTGATGACATGGTGAACCGCTCTGTGCCATTTTACGGAGAGATACAACGCATGATGGCTGAACTGGCTGCCGACCATGCCAGCGAGGGCAGTTTTGTTTATGACCTGGGGTGTTCTACCGGAACGACAATGATCGGCATGGACACAATGGTAGATCCGGATATTCGATTTATTGGAATCGATGATTCACAGGAAATGCTGGATAAATGCAAATCCAAATTTGATGAGATCGGTTTCAAAAGAAAATATGAACTGAGATGTACTGACCTTGGACAGGGTGTAAAGATCGATAACGCTTCCGTGGTCGTCCTTTGCCTTACCCTTCAATTTGTAAGACCTATTTACAGGGAAAGGTTAGTGCATGATATTTTCAAGGGCTTGAATCATGGTGGAGTATTAATACTGGTAGAGAAGATCCTCGCCGAAGAAAGTAATTTCAACCGGGATTTTATTAAATACTATTATAATTATAAACGCCGTAATAATTATAGTGAATTAGAGATATCGCAAAAGAGGGAAGCACTGGAAAATGTTTTGATCCCTTACAAATTAAGTGAGGATATCAGTTTGCTTCGCGACCAGGGATTTGAACACTGTGAAGTGTTTTTCAAATGGTACAACTTTGCAGGTCTCATCGCCACTAAAAAATAATATTTGCTGCTACGATGCCTTGCTCCCCGCATTCGAAATTTTTTCTGCTATGGTAACTATTGGCAATTTTTTCTTTAAATACCGCAATTGGATATTTATCCTCTTTTACGCTGCGCTGTTTATTCCGAGCTGGCCCTTATTCTCGCCTGGGCAATTCGGATCCCGCTATTATATTTGGCCGATATGTATCGGACTTGTAATAACCTGCCTGGGCCAACTCATCAGGGGATTGACCATTGGCCTGGCGTATATAGTAAGAGGAGGCAAAGAGGGTAAACCTTATGCAGAAGGCCTTGTAACAGATGGCATTTTTAATCATTGCCGTAATCCACTATATGTAGGTAATATCCTTATGCTTCTGGGTGTGGGTATCCTTGCAAACTCACTTGTATATGTTGCTATAGTAGTTCCGATATTTCTATTTATATACCAGGCAATTGTTTTGGCTGAAGAAAATTTCCTGAGGGGAAAATTTGGGCCTGGCTTTGATACCTATTGCAGTAAAGTAAACCGTTGGTGGCCCAGCCTAAAAGGGATCGGGCGCACGTTTGGAAGCATGGAATTCAATTGGAAACGTTGGATCCTGAAGGAACATACCACCCAGTTTATATGGCTGATAGGGATCATTTTGATATTTTTTATCAACTATCCCCAGCTGACAGGCTATGATAAAGAGCCGGTCGATGGTTTGGATGCATTGGGCCTGGGTTACGCAAGACTTATACTTTTAGGCTGCATACTGGGTGGACTTACAATCATTTACCTGACAGTTCGTTATTTGAAAAAAACGGGAAGATTCACGGAATAAAGCGTTTCCTTTCCTCGTAAACATCCTCCGCTGCTATTTGTTATTTTTGTACAGCCTTAAACAAGGCATTAATATTTGTGAGATATGATCAAGACAGGTAACCCTATTATCAGTATTTATACGGAAATGACTCCTAACCCGGAGACAATGAAATTTGTAGCTAATAAACTTTTGTACCCGGGCAGGAGTATCGATTTTCCTGACGCAGAGAGTGCGAAGCCTTCTCCATTGGCGACGGAATTGTTTGGCTTTCCATTTATTAAAGCAGTTTTTATTGCGAGCAATTTTGTAACGCTTACAAAGACCAGTGAAACGGATTGGGAAGATGTTATTCCTTCTATTCGCCAGTTTCTTAAGGATTATCTTGAAGAAGGTAAACCTGTAGTTAATGAAGAAGAAGTAGTGAGTGTAAAGAAAGAAAGCAGTAACGAGGTTTCTGCCGATGACGATGATGTGGTAAAAAGGATAAAGGAATTGCTGGAAAATTATGTAAAGCCTGCAGTTGAAATGGATGGCGGCGCCATACAGTTCAGAAGTTATAATGATGGAGTTGTAAATCTTATGATGCAGGGGTCCTGCAGCGGCTGCCCATCCTCAATGATCACACTTAAAGCAGGTATAGAAGGAATGATGAAGCGAATGATCCCGGAAGTAAAAGAAGTGATCGCAGAAGCAGATTAAAGAGATATAAGTTAAACGATAATAACTAATAGGTAAGCACCCGGTTGGGTGCTTACTTTTTTTTCAATTTACCCTTTTTAGTTTTTATTTCCTCTCTCTTCTGCCCTTCAATATCTTATAAAAACTCCTGGTCCTGATCTCTTCAACAGATAATCCTGTGGCAGTGGCTTCTTCTTCCGTGATCGCCCCGCAGTTCATAGCCTTTAGAAAGAAATTTAGAAGCCCCTGGCCAGTTGCCGCATCATCAAAAATATCACCGGTAAGTGTGGAGATGGCGGCCCTGTCAACGAAGGTCTTTAATCGAAGTGTTGCATCATCAATACTGCTCATGAAAAAATTGTAAGTGGCCGCATATCGCATCGGTAGTTGCGCCGGGTTAAGGTCCCATCCCTGGTAAAACCCATTGACCAGTGAATGCATGCTATGCCCATACCCTATTCTCCACGCATTATGTACGGAGTCTCTGTTTTCTTTTAATTGTTTTGAACTTAGAGCTTCTCCGCGGTGGGGAGCAACTGGCATTACATTGGTAGCGCCATCAGACAAAAATATTCCTGTTCCGCCTAAGGCCACCTTTGTCATGTGATGAGCGAAATCACAAACCGGGTGGGCCATGGTCTGGTATTTGGCAGTGATCCCGCAGGAGGCTGTATAATCATAGGTGCCGAAATGGGCAGCGATCAATCTTCCCTCACCTGCCCGCACGATGCGCATTAATGGATTTTTCCCTTCTTCATCCATGATGATCTGAGTGGCCTCCACCATGGTCTCCATTTTCAAACTATTAGGAGCCAGGTTATTTTTCTTCTCTATCAATTCAAAGAACCGTACCATGGTTGTTACCTGTTCGGGGATAGTGACCTTTGGAAGCATCACCACGAAGTTCTCTGGTAAATGACCGTTGGTCGCCTGCAATAAACTGGTAAGAAAGATGTCCAATGTTCTGACTCCCCGCACCTTCAGATCTTCGGTAAATGGTTTTATTCGAATACCAATAAATGGAGAGATCGTTTTGTTCTTCATTCCTTCTGCCAATTCCTTCGCAGCATTAATAGCTGTCGCATCTTCCTCCTCATCGGGGCGATTTCCAAAGCCATCCTCAAAATCTATCCTGAAATCCTCAACAGGCTCTGCTTTTAATTTCTGGAGTATCTTTTCATATATCGTATAGGAGAGCCATGCAGGATGTTTCCTTCTATCAACCTCCTCCATTTTTCTCATCTTTTTCACCAGTTTTTCGATCTTCTTTTCTTCATGAGGAAGATCTTCATGTCCTTCAAAGCGAAGTAAATGAGCCAGCGTTACAAAATCGGGTGAATAGGTCTGCAAACTTTTTGATGCGATCTCCCCCATTTTTATACAGGTATCGGATTTGAAAAGGTTAGCACCCCCATAAACTGTATGAACGGGTTGCCGGTCAGGCTTATCACCCGGATAAACCTGCTGGAATTTAAGGTTAGCAGTCCTTAATGAATTCAATAAAATTTCTTTTTCAATTTCAGCAATGGAAAAATTCATCCTGCATTGATTTTTTTCTGTACGTCTCGCATTTATTTAAGATCCCCGATAGGTTGAATAACCATAGGGGTTCAATAATAGCGGAACATGATAATGTTCTGTTCCTGAGACCTCAAAAACGATCTCTACAAAGGGATAAAAACTGGTCATCCCCTGCGTTTCGAAATATTCTCGGGTCATGAATTTTAGTTTGTAAATGCCTGCGGCTAATTGCACATCCTCTTTTAACAATCCGGGTATCCTTCCATCAGCGTTGGTTCTGGCAATAGTGATCTCCGTCCAGTCATCATTGTGTTGCTGGTATAGGTACACGGATACATCCGCCGCGGGTTTTCCTTTTGATGTATCAAGAATATGTGTTGTAAGCTTACTCATTCAAGCATTTTTTCTATCCTCAATTTTGTTATCTTATTCTGTTCATCTGCAGCGACCCTGATCTCCTCAGCTGGGTCATTCTTTAACCTGTCACGCAAGGCCTTTAGCATTTCGCCGGCTGTTTTGCCGGTTGCGCATATGATAAAAATATATCCAAATTTTTCTTCGTAATCACTATTACCTTTTGCTAAAGCATTAATCGTAGCTTCATTAGCATCTCCCATTCCCTTTTGTTCTTCTGTTGCCCAATTGGCCGTTGAGGCAAACTTCCTTTTTAAAGAGTCAATATCTCCAATCTTCGGATGATGGGCAAAGGCCTCCTTCCAATCCGATTCATTACATTTCCCCCATTGCTCTTCGGCATCCTCTAACAATTCAACAAGGTCTTCCGCAGGTACAAATGCTATCATTTTCTCTACCCAGCGTGAAGAACCACAGCATTTGAACAGCTCTTCTCTCAGCCTATCTTTAGGCAATATGTTGAACTCGTGCAGTGTCACAGTATTATTTTATTATTCCATAAACATAACGATCTAATCCGCTTTCCTTCCCCACAACCTTAACCTGCTTACACCACCATCCGGAAAAATATTTAAACGAACATGTGTAAAAGGACCATGGCTCTTTATTTCTTTTTCATAAAGGTGTTCTTTGTCTGCACCAAGTTTGGCCGATGCTAATATTGTTGTCCATTTAATAATATCGCTATTGCATTTATTTTCCTCCGCTGCTGTTAACACTGCGCCTTCAAGCGTACAACTATCAGGATAGTTTCCTTTAAAATGGCAGGTGTCTACAAGGATCTTATCAATGGTCCCCTTATGTGCCAGCCGGATCACCACCCAATCGCGGTTATTGGGAGTACGGTTCCGTTTGGTTTCCCACCCATCACCCATATTTATTCCCTTCCCCGGAAATAAAAGATTATCCATATGGGAGAAGAACATATCGTTGCATAAAATGGCCTTCGCTCCATTTAATATCGATGCCAGGTCAATAGTTTCGTCGCCCTTCACTTTACCCCATTCCTTAAACACCTCACCATATACCTTTAATCTTGCCACTCCTCCATCAGGATAAATATTCAATCGCAAATGAGAATAAACATTCTTGTCTTCGATCGCAAAAAAATTCTGAGATCCGGGCGCAAGAGGTGATTTAGATAATACTTCTTTCCAGGAGGCAACTTGCAAGTCGTTGCCCCCGGTTTCATCCACTGCGTCGATGGATGCAAAAGGAGGATGATTTCCCAAAAAGTGATTGGTGTCTATATCAACTCCATGAATAATCCCGGGAGTTCCCAATTGAATGATGCACCAATCATGGCCGGGACCTCTTTTTCTCCTGCTTTCCCAACCGTCCATCCACTTACCCCTGTCTGTATATTTTTCAGAAATAAAAATACCTCGCCCGGGCTTTAGCAGGTTTTCCTTTTCTGCAAAAAAATCATCGCTGCATAACAATGCTCTTCCACCTATCCTTTCAGAGGCCAGGTCAATATATTGTGTAAATGATGGAGCCGTTGAATTATCCATGATATAAAATGTGCCCTTTTTTCAAATGTAAACAGTTTCCTGCTTTATTTTCAGTGGTATTATCATAGATCAATTGGCCAGACAGCCAGGTCTTATTTACGATGCCAAATAACTCTTCGCCGTTATACGGACAGATCTTATGTTTGTGCAAGATCATTGAAGGAACAACCGTGAATTTCTTTTCCGGGTTCCAGCAAACCAGGTCTGCATCATTTCCTGCTTTAATTGATCCCTTTTTCTTTAATTGTGGTAGCTTAGCTGGGTTTTCGCAAAGCCATTTGCTGATCATAGACTCATCATATCCTCTTTTTCTTGCGGCGCTCCAAAGAATGGGAAGGGCAAATTGAAGGGAAGCGATCCCACCCCAGGCCTTCATTAGATCGCCACTTTTAAATTCCTTCATTTCGGGCGGGGCCGGGGAATGGTCAGTAGCCACGAAGTCTATTATACCCTCTTTTAAGGCATCCCAAAGTTTATCATTATTACTTTTTTCACGAATAGGAGGTGCACATTTATACTCAGGTCTTCCATCAGGGATATTTTCCGCATTAAAATACAGGTAATGCTGGCTGGTTTCTACTGTCAGAGGCAGGCCTCCCTGTTTTGCATTTTTTATTTGCTCAAGAGGATCTGCAGAAGATAAATGAACGATGTGAGTACGACATTGGAACTCTTCACATAAGCGGATCATCAGTGAAATTGCATCATTTTCCCATTTACGTGGCCTCGAAGAAAGATAAGTAGCATAACTTTTAGAAGAAGAAGGAATGCCCGGCATATCTGAAGAGATCTCACAGTGTACTAAAAGTGGTAACCCTGTTTTGGCAATAATGGGCATTGCTTTCCTAAGATCTTCTTCCCTTACATTCGGAAACTCCTCGATACCTGAATGAGTAAGGAAGGCTTTGAAACCTAAAATTCCTTTTTCGGCGAGTTTCTCCAATTCATTTTCATTTCCCGGTATCACTCCTCCCCAAAAACCGCAATTGACATGAAGTTTTTCTTTAGCAGCTTTTATCTTTTCCTCAAAAGCCTTAACGGTCGTTGTAACCGGTGAAGCATTCAATGGCATTTCTACCATAGATGTTATCCCTCCGGCCATCGCTGCCCTGGTTGCAGAATCAAAACCTTCCCAATCTGTACGGCCAGGCTCATTGATATGAACATGGGGATCTACAATTCCAGCCATCAGTATGAGATCCCCCAGGTGGTCACAAGGGATGTTTTCCTTAAGGTGGTCATCAACTGAAATGATCACACCATTTTCGATCAGCACTGTTTTAGGTCCAATGCCCTCTTCTGTTATAACCTTATTGCTAAAAATTGCAGTACGCATGATCGGTAGAGATGAAATATAAAAATAGAAAACTATTCTTTACTTTGGTAGCCGCACGCAGCATTAAGCTGCTCATTTAATAATTGATAGCTGCCATACTTGTAATATCGTTCATTTTACTGCTGGTCCTGCTGGTAAGCCTGACTTTTCGAATCCATTCCCTTTCAAAAACAGAAGGTAATGAGGAAGGGAGGCAGGAAAAGACCGGGATGATACAAAACCTGAATTACGCAGCGATCGTTTTTACATTGCTCGCTATCCTTGTTGCCACTTTTTTCCTCCTAAAAGGAACTCCATATGAGGGGCATATGATGGAGTGGCTAAACATTGTTGTAAGAGTGATGCATATCACTTTTGGTATTGCATGGATCGGGGCTTCCTTTTATTTTGTTTTTTTGGAAAATGCTTTGAACCGTACTGAGGATGTTCGCGATGAATTGGCTGGGAATCTTTGGGCTGTTCATGGAGGTGGATTTTATTACCTGGAAAAGTACAAGGTTGCGCCAAAAACTATTCCTAAACATCTCCACTGGTTCAAATATGAAGCTTATTTTACCTGGGCTTCGGGTTTTGCATTATTGTCGATCATTTATTATTTCAACACTTCGGCAATGATGATCGACCCGAATGTTTTGAAGCTTACGGTTACAGAAGCAATAGGTATCAGCATTGGGTCCCTGCTATTGGGCTGGGTTCTTTATGATCAGCTTTGCAGATCTCCCTTAGCAAAGAAACCACTGCCATTTGCCTTGATCCTTTTATTTGTATTAACAGGATTCGCGTATTTCTATTCGCATGTATTCAGCGGAAGGGCGGCTTATATACATTTTGGAGCACTGATCGGGACCTTGATGGTTGGAAATGTGTTCTTCGTCATTATCCCCTCTCAGAAAGCCATGGTAAACGCTGCGAAAAAAGGAATGGCGCCCGATCCGGGGAAAGGAAAAAATGCCCTGCATCGTTCTATCCAGAATAATTATTTCACCTTCCCTGTATTATTCGTTATGGTGAGCAATCATTTTCCCAGTACATTCGGAAATAAGGATCAATGGGTCGTTTTGATGGCGATCAGCATTGGTGCGGCCGGTATCAAACACTGGCTTAATCTCCGGGAACAGGGAAAGCTTAGTGTCTGGATCATGCCAGCATCAGTGGTACTATTGCTTGCTGTTGCCTATACAACCGCACCAAAAATATCCAATGGCAAATGCGGCGAGGTGAGCTTTGGTGAAATGAATGCAATAGTACAACAACGCTGTGTTCAATGTCATTCTTCCAGGCCAACTGACAATGTATATACTGCTGCCCCAAACGGTGTCAAATATGATACACCCCAAGAGATCGTGGCCAAAAAGGATCTTATAATGCAGCGGGTCGTTGTCACCAAAACAATGCCTCAGAATAATAAGACCGGCATTACTCCAGAGGAACGCGAAACCATTCGTTGCTGGATCGAACAGGGCGCACTTATTAAATAACTGAAATCTTATTTCAACATATCAAACAAAACTGTTTTATAGTTGTTCTATACGTAAATTTGACAACCCTCCTTACTAGTTTCATCATCTAATACATTCATAAACCAAAAATACAATGCCCACAGCAACTAAATCTTTTGCAGCCCAAAGTGCTACTTCTCCTCTTGCCCTATGGAACCTTGAAAGAAGAGATCCGAAGCCTCACGATGTACAGATCGAGATACTCTACTGTGGTGTTTGCCATAGTGATCTCCATTTTGCAAAGAATGAATGGGGAATGACCATTTACCCGGTGGTACCCGGTCACGAGATCGTAGGAAGAGTTACTGCAGTTGGTAGTCATGTTAAGAATTTTAAAGTTGGTGACCCTGGTGGTATTGGCTGCCTGGTTGACAGTTGCCGTGAATGTGATAATTGTAAGGATGGTCTGGAGCAATATTGCAGCAACGGAGCAGTATTCAGCTACAATGGAATGGAAAAGGACGGCTCAGGACTTACCTATGGTGGATATAGTAAATCAATCGTTTGCCATGAAGATTTCGTTTTACATATCTCAGATAAATTACCACTGGATGCCGTAGCTCCCCTGCTCTGTGCAGGGATAACCACTTATTCTCCCTTACGCTATTGGAAGGTGGGAAAAGGAACTAAAGTGGGAATACTTGGCTTGGGAGGACTTGGTCATATGGGCGTGAAACTTGCCGTGGCTATGGGTGCAGAAGTGACCATGCTAAGTCATAGTCCCTCCAAGGAAAAAGATGCAAAACGTTTAGGTGCGCACAAATTTGTGCTTACTTCAGATGAGGAACAAACTAAAAAAGTGACGGGTTATTTTGATTTTATACTGGACACCGTTTCCGCTGAACATGATTATAATTTTTACTTGTCCCTCTTGCGTACAAACGGCAAGATGGTGCTTGTAGGAGTGCCTCCCCAGCCAACTCCTGTTCATTCAACAAGTCTCATCTTTGGCCGTAAATCACTGGGGGGTTCGTTAATAGGCGGTATTCCTGAAACACAGGAGATGCTCGATTTCTGCGCCGAACACAATATTGTTTCAGATATTGAATTGATCAGGATGGACCAGATCAATGAAGCCTACGAAAGAATGCTAAAAGGTGATGTACGCTATCGATTTGTGATCGATATGTCTACTCTTTAGGAAGTTCGCTTAGATCGTGGATAATAATACAAGGGGTCTTACAGAAAGCCATTACTTTTTCTGCAAGACCTTCTCTTACTACAAGGAGAATTCTATTATTTCTTTTCGCTAATACCTTAACTGTTGAAGTCGCTAATCCCTCACCTCTCAATTCAAGAGGCCCTATCTCATCGATCACCAGCCATCCTGCTTTATCTGCAGAACGCTCGATTATGGCGCAGGCTTTTTCAAAAGCTTCTTTTCTAAAAACAAATCTTCCAACCGAAAGCGTATTCTGTGTTGCTTCGTCAGCTTCCATTGGGAACTCTGTCTTTGTTTCTATGTCATAGAAATACCGCTTCCCGTTTATAACAGGGCTTAGAATGCCATAAACCTGTTCCTGCTCTCCGATCCATTGCAAAACAGAAGTAGTTTTACCTGTACCTACTGGTGCCGTTAAAATATAAACTCCTGTACTTTCATCATACAAAGAATGGGCAAGTATAGATTTAAAGCTGTCACTATATCTTTTAAAACCCCTACGTGTTTTCGCCTGATCCCAGGAAGACCGTATCACCTGCTCTGTTCCTGGTAACAAAGCCATGACCTTTGCAACTTCAAGTTGGGCACTTCCCTGTTTTTTCTGCAACCAGGCATGTAATAACTTTCGGAGAAGGGGACCAATGATAAAAACCCATCCCACAACAATGATCACTGAACGCATCAGGATCTTAAGGGGTATACTTTCCGGAAGTAAGGGTGGTCCAATATTGAAGTAAGATTGTATGTATAAAAACAGGAAGGCAATCCAAATAATGAATACAATGCGACCTCTCTTCTTCTTTTTTTCTTTATTATACTCTGATAATTTCGGTGAAACAGAAATGGTCAACGGAAGTTTGTTTTTCCAGAGGAGGATCTTTTTCGGTAAAACAGAACATACGCCACCTATTAATAATCCCATCAACAGGTGAATTGCTATGTAGCTGCCGATGAACAACCTGCTATAATTGGTCCAATGCTGTTGATCGGTAAGCTTGTTCATCAGATCATTTATAGCTTTCCATAGATCATTACCATATAATATGGTCAAAACAATTATTCTCTGTAGAGCGGACTCCAAAAGAGCCAAAGAGGCCAGTAAAAAACAAGATATAATATAGTAGCGCCTTTTCCAGAATAGCAATTCACCCATTGCTCCCTGGAAAAATACTGCGATATAAGCAGTAACAGGCGCTTGCGGGCTAAGGATCATCTTGAAAATAGCCACTACTAATGTAGCCTTAAGAATATTCCCTTTCCCGGGATGATACCAGCCTATCAAAGAAATGCAGATAACAGCGGCACTTCCTACGATCAGACCGGAAACCGGAATACGCATACCATGGATGATCCCCCCGATCATAGCTTCGCATAGCGCCCATAAGGCGATCACGCGATAATAACTATTGCTTCTAATTGAGGACTCCATTAGCGTTCCAATATAATTCCTATTTGGATAATAAGCACAGTTGGGGTTGTGCGACTTAGCCATTTCCTTTACCTTTAAAGTTAAACTCATTTGAAGTGATAAGGTTCCTGCTCAATGATAAAGAGATCGAATCGAACCTGCCGGCAGGAACGGTCATGCTGGATCTTATCCGCTACCAACAGCATATGATGGGCACTAAGATCGGCTGCCGCGAAGGTGATTGTGGAGCCTGTACCGTATTGGTTGGCGAACTGGTGAATGAGAAGTTGGTTTATAAAACTATGACCAGTTGTCTTTTACCCTTGGGAAATGCTGCAGGCAAACATATTGTCACCATTGAAGGAATAAATTTTCCTGGTCATCTCAATCCAATACAGCAGGCAATGGCAGATGCCGGAGCCACCCAATGTGGTTTTTGCACACCTGGTTTTATAATGTCATTGGCAGGTTATTGTTTACAAGAGAACTACACTACTGGCCCTGTTGCTGCTATTGATGGTAATATTTGCCGTTGCACAGGATATAAATCGATTGAAAAGGCGGCTAATCAGGTGCATTCGCTCTTAAAAGAAAGAAACGAGCAATCTGCTGCTGCTTTCGCAACAGCAAATGCCATTCTTCCTGAATATTTTAATTCTGTTGCTGAACGATTAAAGAATATGGTAACGAAGCCAACTTCTGCTGGGGCCGGAACTGTCATGGTCAGCGGGGGCACCGATCTTTACGTTCAACGGCCGGAAGAAATGATACAATCAGAGGTTGATCTTCTGTTTGACAAAAAGGAGATCAGGGGTATTCGCCGGGAAGGAGATAAGATCGTTATCGGAGCTGCGTCTACTGTTACGGACCTTCGAGAGGCTGAATTATTCAGCTCCGCCTTTCCGGCATTTCATGAATTTTCTAAACTGATCTCTTCCACTCCTATTCGTAACATGGCGACTCTGGCGGGAAATTTTGTAAACGCATCGCCCATTGGCGACCTAAGCGTTTATTTTCTTGCGCTGGATGCGCGATTGTCAATAGGCAAAGAAGGAGAAGCTAAAAGAGCCTTGCCGCTGAAAGAATTGTATAAAGGGTATAAACAACTGAATAAATCGAAAGAAGAATATATCTACGAAGTATGGATACAGGTTCCGGGCCCTTCAACTTTTTTCAATTTTGAAAAAGTAAGCAAACGAACACATCTTGATATTGCCAGTGTAAACGCAGCCTTGTATATATCTGTTGATAATGGCCTGATCAATTGGGCTTCCATGGCTGCAGGGGGCGTAGCGCCGATCCCACTTTTCCTAAAAAAGACCTGTGACCATTTAAGAGGTAAGTCAATTAACATAAGTATTATCGAAGAGGCATTGGAAATAATGCAAACCGAGATCTCTCCCATCAGCGATGCCAGGGGAAGCAAGGAATATAAACGATTATTGTTGTCACAGCTGGTAAAGGCGCATTTTTTAAAACTCTTTCCCGGGTATGTCAGTGAAAGAGAGCTAATCCCTTTGACAGCATGAAAAACATCGATTCCTATACACATGTCAGGGGAGAATCCATTTACCTGGATGATATCCCTCTTCTTGAAGGAAGTTTATTTGCGGCCGTATACGATTCACCTGTTGCGCATGGTAAAATTATTTCAATAGATATATCGGCAGCGGCACAAATGACAGGCGTGGCAGGAATATTTACTGCAAAAGATATTCCCGGAGAAAACCAGATCGGCGGTATAGTGCCAGATGAGGAACTACTGGCTGGAGAGCATGTCCATTTTTGTGGAATGCCGATCGTGCTTGTAGTAGCCACGTCGGAAGAAATAGCCAGAGCGGCTGCAAAGAAGATCAAAGTGAACATTGAACCCTTAGCTGTAATTACCGATCCCCGGGAGGCCTGGGCCAAAGGCGAGCTCATTATTCCACCCCGAACTTTTCAACTAGGGGATACTGCAAACGCTTTTACAAGTTGTGAATTTATTTTTGATGGCCGTGCTGATACCAACGGGCAGGAACATCTTTATATAGAAACACAGGGAGCCTATTCGTTACCATTGGAAAATGGAGGCATTCGCATCTACTCGTCCACCCAGGGGCCTACTGCGGTTCAACGTACCGCTGCAAGAGTATTAGGTCTTTCAATGAATAAACTGGAAGTCGATACCACGCGCCTGGGCGGAGGTTTCGGTGGTAAAGAAGACCAGGCAACCACATGGGGAGTTCTATGTGCGTTGGCTACATATCATTTAAAAAAGCCTGTCAAGTTTTCGCTGCATAGAATGGAAGATATGCGTATGACCGGTAAACGCCATCCTTACTCTTCGGATTTTAAGATCGGCCTGGATAAGGATCTGAAAATACTGGCCTATGAAGTCACCTTCTTTCAAAATGCAGGAGCAGCGGCAGACCTTTCTCCGGCTGTGATGGAAAGAACCTTGTTCCATTGCACCAACTCTTATTTTGTTCCTAACGTTAAGGCAACGGCATATAGTTGTCGCACGCACCTGCCACCCAATACAGCGTTCCGTGGTTTTGGCGGACCGCAGGGGATGTTTGTGATAGAGGCGGCCATTGCAAAAGCGGCAGAAGAATTGAATATTCCAGCGTCCAGGATCCAGGAAAGAAACCTGCTTCATTCAGGTGATGAATTTCCTTATGGACAAATCGCCGAGAGTGAAGCCAATGAATGCTGGAAAGAAACAGATCGGCTTTATCAAATTGATACCCTTAGAAAAGAGATCGAATCATTCAATTCAAAGAACAGGTTGTTAAAAAAGGGGATGGCATTAATGCCTATTTGCTTTGGGATTTCTTTCACTAAAACATTGATGAACCAGGCCAGATCATTGGTTCATGTATATACCGATGGTACGGTTGGGATCAGCACAGGTGCAGTAGAGATGGGCCAGGGTGTTAATACCAAGATCCTGCAGGTGGCTGCTGAGATATTTTCTATTTCGCCAGACAAAATAAAGATCAACCCCACCAATACGTGGAGGATAGCAAATACATCGCCTTCTGCAGCAAGTGCCACCGCCGATCTTAATGGAAAGGCAACAGAGATCGCTTGCAGGGAGATACTTAAAAGGTTGCAGGCGGTCGCAAAGGAAGAATGCATTCCTGTTGCCTATATTGGAAAAACAGAGATCCCTCCGCTCGAAGTAAAAGATGAATGGATCTTCATAAATGGAAAGAAAACAGATTGGAGTTGGGCCAAATTGGTCATGGCTGCCTATACAAAACGGGTAAGCCTTTCTGAATTGGCCCACTATACCCCGCCAAACATTCATTACGATCAAAAAAAGGAAAAGGGTCATCCTTTTGCCTACCATGTTTATGGTACAGCTATCATTTCTGTAACGGTGGATTGCCTTCGCGGCATTTATGAAACCGACTCGGTTAAGGTGGTACACGATTTTGGTAAGAGTATGAACACCTTGATCGATATGGGTCAGTGTGAAGGTGGGATCGTACAAGGCATTGGATGGATGACAATGGAAGAGATCGTATATGACAAGGAAGGAAAACTAAGAAGCAATGCATTAAGTACCTATAAGGTCCCGGATATCTATTCTGTTCCAAAAGAGATCCTGGTACAGCCTCTCAATACTGCCAAAGACAACCTCGCTATTTTCAGGAGCAAGGCGGTAGGAGAACCTCCGCTGATGTATGGTATTGGTGCATATTTTGCTTTGAGAAATGCAGTTCATTCCTTCAATCCATTGGCGAAAATTCCTTTTGACACACCGATGACACCGGAAAAAATCCTAATGGCGCTTTATTCCAATGTAAACACGCCTGTGGCGCTCGCGGATTAAAAGCATTGTACCTTCAATTTATGCGTTCCCATTTAAATATCTGGAATCTTGCATTGAGCTCCCTGCAAAAAGATATACCTGTCATGTTGCTGTATGTATTAGAAAGCAAAGGCAGTTCCCCGGGCAGGCAAGGATTCTTCATGGTTGTTAATGTACATGGAGAAATGGAAGGCTCTATCGGTGGAGGGGTCATGGAACATAAACTGGTCGAGCTGGCAAAAGAATCCCTGCAAACCAGGAAAGATCCTGCTGATCCGATAAGAAGGCAAGTTCACGATCCATCCATTCAAAAAGACAAAAGTGGAATGATCTGTTCTGGCGAACAAACTATTTTGCTATACCCATTTAAAAGAAACGATCTAAAGGATATTAAAAATATTACAGATTCCCTCGAAGAGAAAAGAAATGGATCATTGATCCTTGCACCAGGTAAATTTCAATTCAGTAACACGCCCGCAGTGCATAATTACCATTTTACAAAGAATACGGGGGAAGATTGGCAATATGTTGAAAGAACGGGCTATAAGAACCAGCTTGTAATTATTGGTGGGGGCCATTGTTCACTTGCCCTGTGCAGGCTAATGAAGCAAATGGATTTTTATGTCCGTGTGTACGAAGTGCGAAAGGGCTTAAAGACACTTGTGGAAAATGATCATGCAGATGAAAAACACTTTATCGAAGATTATAGTTCACTGAAAGAATTGGTCGCCGATGGTGAATCCACCTATGTGGTGATCATGACCTTTGGTTACAGAACGGACGATATCGCACTACGCACCCTTAAAGAAAAACATTTTCGTTACCTCGGCACGCTAGGGAGTCAAAAGAAGATGGATACATTGATGAAAACCTACCGTAATGAAGGGTTTGATAAAGCATTCCTTCAAAGCATACATAGCCCGATCGGTATACAAATAAAAAGCCAGACCCCTGAAGAGATCGCGATAAGCATTGCTGCAGAGATCATCAGGGAAAAAAATAAATAACCGGAGCGATGTACCTTCACCACTGTTCGATCGAACATTAAATCATCCCTATGCTGGAGATCTGGCACCAATTTGTTGATGGACTTAAAGAAACCACCCCTATAGAATATATAGCGGTGTTTGCCGGTATTGCCAGCGTATGGTTTAGCCGGATAGAGAATATTTTGGTCTACCCGGTCGGCCTAATTAACACCATCATTTACGTATGGATCAGTATACACGGGCAATTGCTGGGAGAAGCCTCAGTAAATTTCTATTATACGGTCATGAGCATTTATGGCTGGATCCTTTGGGCCAAACGAGACACACAACATCATCCATTGGTACATATCAGTTACTCCAATAAAAAATGGTGGCTCTATCAATTATTATTTTTTGCGGCTTTTTATATAGCAATTTTCATTTCACTTACTTACCTGAAAAGGTCGTTTGCACCCGGGGCAATTCCCTGGGCCGACGCTTTTGCAAGTGCCACGGCATTCACCGGTATGTGGCTGATGACAAAGAAAAAGGTGGAAAGCTGGTACTGGTGGATATTAACCAATATAGCCTCTATCCCCCTGTATTTTGTAAAGCATTATGTTTTTACAAGCGTTTATTACATTGTGCTGTTGATCATGGCATTTTACGGGTTAGCAGAGTGGAAAAAAAGGGCTGTAAAATGACTTATTTTTAATCATGGTATCCAGGCGGCCCAACTCCATCCTTTATTTCCTGATCACACTGGCCATTATTGTGAATTTTACAGGCCTTTTTGTGCCCTTGATGGACCCTGATGCGGGTGTATATGCTTCCATTTCCCGGAATATCGTGCAGAAAAAGGATTGGCTGGATCTTTTCTTCCAGGATAAGGATTGGTTGGATAAACCTCATTTTCCATTTTGGATCACGGCGATCTTTTTCAAATGCTTTGGAATACACGCCTGGTCCTATAAACTTCCGGGTATCCTGTTTGTTTTATTAGGCGCTGGCTATACCTATCTCTTCGCCAAAAAGTTTTACAATAAGACCATAGCACTTTGGTCAGCTTTCATCTTACTTACTGCAGAGCATATCCTCATCTCCAATAATGATGTGCGCGCAGAACCCTACCTGACTGGTTTGATCATTGCCTCCATTTATCATTTTTCCCAATCACTTAAAAAGGGGTTATCGTGGCAATTAGTATGCGGAAGTTTATTTGCAGCAATGGCCATGATGACAAAGGGTCTTTTTACTCTGGCGCCAATTGCAGCGGCAGTTGGCGGGCAACTTATTTTTACCCGGCAATGGAAACAGGTCTTTCATTGGAGATGGCTGATCGCGATCATGCTTGTTGTAGTTTTTATTTTCCCTGAGTTGTATGCACTGTGGTTTCAGTTTGATAGTCATCCCGACAAAATAATGTTCGGCAAGGATCATGTTTCAGGAATAAGATTTTTCATTTGGGACAGTCAGTTTGGAAGATTTACAAATACGGGGCCTATCAAAGGAAAGGGAGATCCCAGTTTTTTCCTTCACACACTTTTATGGGCATTTCTTCCCTGGTGTGTACTCATGTATTTAGCACTGATCAAAAAGGCCAGGGCCGCATTTAATAAAACAGAAAGAATTAACGGGGAGTGGTACATGTTTTCGGCAAGTGTTTTCACCTTGCTGATCTTTTCTGTTTCTAAGTTTCAATTGCCCTACTATACTAACATAATTTTCCCCATGTTGTCGGTTCTTACAGCTACGTTAGTTGTTCCACTTATTGAAAAAAACAGCAAGTCCTTTGCAGCGATCCAGGCCATCATTTGTATACTGCTTCTTATTTCAGGAGCAGCCTTGTTTATATATTATCGTCCTGCATCAGTTTCGTCAATGGCAGTGATACTTCTAACAGTTACAATGTTGGTTTATATATTTCTACCGGCAATAGGAAAGGATAGGGGCTCTTTGCCTTATGTCCGGTCTGGTCTGAGCACCCTGGTCATTGCATTGTTTTTAAACCTTGTCTTTTACCCTGACCTTCTGCGTTATCAATCAGGCAACCAGGTTGCCTTTTACATTAACCAGAATTTTCCAATCACTCCCGTGGGGAGAATGAGCTTTTATATGCCATCGGGAGAATTTTACCTGGAACAGCACATGCAGGCTGTCGACACATTATTAATTAAGAAGGGGAGTTTCCCTAAAGGGGGATTGCTTTATGTTACACCTGGCGATCTTTCACAGCTTGACAGCGCCGGGATTCATTATAAACTCATTAAAGATTTTCCTGAATTTCATATCACCATGTTATCATTGAAATTTCTTGATCCAAAGACCAGGGATAAAGAATTGAAACATTATTCACTTATTCGACTTGGTCTTTAATTATTGGTCAAAAGGAATTCACGCAAACGGGAGATGACCATTCCTGCAGGTATCCCGGTGATACAAGGCCTCGTAATACATGTGGTTTTCCGGTGATTTGAAGCGCTAACGCAAGGAGAACAGGGAAGTCCTAAATAGAATGGTTCAGCATTCCCCAATGGTAAATAAAGGTGCGGGGTTTCAGGCCCAAACAATACAAATACCTTTAAAGGAGTTACTGCGGCAAAATGGGCCGGGCCTGAATCATTCGTAAGCATACAAGTACTTACACTATATAAAGGGACAAGTTCACTGAAAGAAAAATATCCGGCAGAATTGATACATCGATCATTATTTACCGCATCCGCTACCTCCTGCACATACTCCTTCTCAGCGGGGGCTCCCGTCAAAAGGATAAAAACATCCGGGTACCGGGCTAAAATTGCCTTTGCCACTTCCGCAAAATTGGATTGCGGCCACCGACGCTGTGGCAACATATCTGATGCATTTGCATTTAGCAAGACCAATCGTTGGTGCTTCCAGGAAGGATATAACCCGCCTATCTTCTTCCTGATAGAAACAAGCGCATTCCCTGGAACATTTGCCATTGCCAATGATATTTCCGAGGGGTCGATCGCTACAGTAGAATAAGAATTATCAAAAAGCCCCAGTGCTTTGTTCACCAGGGAAACAAAATTGACCGCAATATGAACATGCGCATTGTAGCGAACGGTCTTATTAACAAGATTACCGCGGTATAATCCTTCATCATGTAAACTTGTAAATCCGACTCTTGAACGAGCGCCGCTGAATAGTCCCAAAATCGCAGTAAAGCGCGAGAAAAGTTCAAGGTCGATCACAGTACTGATCCTTTTTCTCCTGCACCATCCCATGAACCGGAATATATCAGCAGTAAGACTGAATAAATTATCCGCATTCATTTTAAAAATATTTTCGGGGGGGACAGTGTTCAGGATCTCAAGGCTTTTATAATTTTTATTGAAGATCACAAAATAAAGCTCTGCGTTCCCTTCTTTGCGCAATTTTCTCATGGCAGGATCAGCAATAATGGCACTCCCCATCTCTGACAACTCAATGAACAAAACACGCTTGAGGTTGGGTTTCTTTCTGCGTGCGCCCCTGAAAAGGTCAAACAACCATGAAAAAGGACTCAATACAAAACAAAGCGGCACTCCCACCCACTTATCCACCGCTCGCATTGTATTTACTGTCATCAGGCTGCTTGTTTATAAGGCGCAAAAATAGATTTTAAGAGGCAAGGCGCAAAAGTAAGGTTCCCCCTGTGGCCATTGCAGTCTATCTAGTTTAACTCTACATTTGCTTCAATGGCAACAAAGAAAATAGTAGTGATCGGGCCCGAGAGTACCGGAAAAAGCACCCTCTGTGAACAACTGGCAACACACTATAATACCGTGTGGTGCCCTGAATACGCAAGGGAGCACCTGTTAAAATTCGGGAAACAGTATACTTATGATGACCTCCTTACTATTGCCAAGGGTCAGCTGGCAATGGAATATGCCAACCTTTACCGTGCCATCGACATGGGTAAACCTGCGATGTTCATCGACACGGATATGTATGTAATGAAAGTTTGGTCGGAATTTGTCTTTGAAAAATGTCATCGCTTTATCCTTGATGAGATCGTAGAAAGGAAATATGACCTGTACCTTCTTTGTAACACCGACCTGCCCTGGGTAAAGGACGAATTACGCGAATACCCTGACCTGGAAACACGACAAAAATTATTCTTCATTTATAAGGATATCATGGTAAATCAATCGGTTCCCTGGGTTGAGATCACCGGCAATAATGAAGAAAGGTTGAACGTCGCTATCAAAGCTGTAGACAAACTGTTATTGTCCTGAGTCATGAGAGCCTTTCTCACCAAATACCACCGGTTCCTTTTTTATTCTTCCTGGGCATTACTTATGATCATCCAGGCAACACTCACCGAATTACAGGATGATGAAGCTTACTACTGGGTCTATTCGAAATTCCTCTCGTGGGGATATTTCGATCATCCTCCAATGACCGCTTTCTTAATAAAAGGCGGTACCCTTCTATTAGGGGGGGAATTGGGAGTTCGTATATTCTTTATTGTCCTGAACCTGCTAACGGTTTTGATGATCGAAAAGCTGATGGAAAAAAGATCACCCTTTCTTTTTTATGCGATCGCTTTATCGATCGCAGTGCTTCAATTAGCCGGTTATTTCGCTGTTCCTGATACGCCATTGATATTCTTTACGGCCCTTTTCTTCTGGACCTATAAACAATTTGTGCTAAGATCCTCATGGCGTAATACCTTATTGATCGCTTTTTCAACTGTTCTCTTGTTTTACACCAAGTATCATGCAGTTTTGATAATTCTCTTTACCCTGCTCTCCAATATGAAACTATTGTCCAGGAGGCAAACCTATATCGCAGGTCTGATCGTATTGATTTTGTTCTTTCCTCACCTGTACTGGCAATGGCAACATGGCTGGGTTAGCATTCGGTACCACCTGTTTGAAAGCAACGTGGACCCTTATAAATTTTCATATACCACTGAATATCTTTTGGGACAGGTTCTTTTAGCTGGCCCTTTGGCCGGAATTATCCTTCTGCCTGCGGCCCTTAGCTTTAGGAGCACTACCTACACAGAAAGGGCCATGAAGTTTACTTTGATCGGTACTTATCTTTTTTTCTTCCTGAGCTCTTTTCGGGGCAAAGTAGAGCCTAATTGGACCAGCCCGGCTATTATACCCCTGGTCGTACTTGCCCACCAATCACTCTTACAAAAAAAAGAATTATTAAAATGGTTGATCCGTTTGATCCCGTTCAGCATAATTATTATCCTGTTTGCCAGGATAGTGATGATAGTTAATATTGCTCCTTTTAAAATGGTTGAATCCAGGTTCCATGCGTGGGAGCGCTGGCCTGCAGAATTGAAAATTAAAACTCATGACCTTCCGGTAGTATTTAGCAATTCCTACCAGCGCGCATCCAAGTATTGGTTCTACTCAGGTCAAATGACCTATTCACAAAATTATGTTCGCGACCACAGAAATAATTACAATTTCTGGCCCATTGAAGAAAGGTTGCTTGGCAAGCCTGTATATTTTATGGATACCTATGGCCTGGAGAGATTTCCCGACAAAATAAATACAGGAATCGGTACCATTGGCTACCGATATGATTCTGCATGTACGTCAATGGCAATGATCCAGTTTATTCCACTCCAATCACTTCACTGGAATTATTCCATGACAACAGGTGATTCGCTTATTATTCCTGTAAAAATTACAATGCCGGCCAGTTATGCCAGTTTCATACGATCACATCCAGTAATAAATTCCAGGATCAAGCTCTTTATTCTTGATCATAAGACCATACTTGAGCAAATTGCATTACCATATGATCTAAAAGATCTTTTAAATGGTGAGTTGCAAATAAAGGTCCGCCCATCTGTTCCACCAGGAGAACATGAATTTATTTTTTCTATTGAGGCGGAAGGTTATAACCCCACCCATAATAGTGAGAGGATCAAACTAACGGTTCATTAAGGCAATCCACAGATCTTCCGTATGTCAGGATCAGGTGCAAGGAATCCCATTTGGCGCTGGATCGCCTGCCCCCTGCCGGTCACATAAGCTGAAAGAGGTTTTATTTTATAACGCTTAGGGCTTGGTAAGATAGCCGCTATCAAAGCAGCCTCAGCCTGCGTTAGTTCTTTTGCGGGTTTATTAAAATAGGTTCTTGAAGCAGCTTCTACCCCAAAGATGCCATCGCCCATTTCTATTACATTAAGATATACTTCCAGTATTCTTTTCTTTCCCCAGATCAGTTCGATCATGAAAGTAAAATAGGTTTC
>Ga0157370_10001783_pt1 | contig 26532 bp, 14 predicted proteins | sample C35metaG_FD_113463 | JGI IMG/M metagenome (GOLD analysis project Ga0157370, IMG submission 113463) | Corn rhizosphere microbial communities from Kellogg Biological Station, Michigan, USA - C3-5 metaG | ecosystem: Host-associated > Plants > Roots > Rhizosphere > Soil | place: USA: Michigan...
AAACGTTTCGTGTGATGGTGGTTCTAATGGTGCTGCGTCTGTAAATGCGGCTATAGGTGGTGCAGGTACTATTACATATGACTGGACCCCTGGAACACCGACCGGGGATGGTACTACTAGTGTGACAGGCCTTTCAGCGGGTGTTTATACAATAACCGCTACTGATGCTAACGGATGTACAAAAGCGCAAAGCTTTACTATAACTGCCCCTCCCGCACTGTCGTTTACAGCGGCCAGTCAAACAAACGTTTCGTGTGACGGTGGGTCTAATGGTGCTGCGTCTGTAAATGCGGCTACAGGTGGTGCAGGTAGTTATACATACAACTGGACACCCGGAAATCCAACAGGTGACGGTACAACCAGTATTACAGGGCTAACAGCCGGAACATGGACATGTACAGTTACCGATGCTAACGCATGTACAGCAACGCAAAGTTTTACAATAACAGCCCCTCCCGCACTGTCGTTTACAGCGGCTAGTCAAACAAACATTGCTTGTTTTGGTGAGTCTAATGGTGCTGCGGCTGTAAATGCAGCTTCAGGTGGCGCAGGTGGTTATACTTACGATTGGGTACCCGGAACACCAACCGGAGACGGCACTACAAGCGTTACGGGCCTTTCAGCAGGAACTTATACGGTAACAGCAACTGATGCTAACGGATGTACAAAAACGCAAAGCTTTACTATAACAGCTCCTCCCGCACTGTCGTTTACAGCGGCTAGTCAAACAAACATTTCTTGTTTTGGCGGATCTAACGGTTCGGCTTCTGTAAATGTACCTACAGGTGGAACTCCTTTCTATACATACGACTGGACACCGGGAACACCAACAGGTGACGGTACAACAAGTATTTCAGGTGTTTCAGCGGGAACATGGACATGTACTGTAACAGATGCTAATGGATGTACTGCCAGCCAGTCATTTACTATAACAGAACCTACACAACTTGTAGCTTCTGCAATTTCTCAAAATAATGTTTCCTGCAATAGCGGGACTAATGGTTCGGCAACAGTAGGTGTAACAGGAGGAACAGCAGGTTATACTTATTCATGGTCACCATCAGGAGGAACTGCGTCTACAGCTTCAGGCCTTGCAGCAGGTACTTATACTGTAACTGTAACGGATGCTAATGCTTGCCAGGCAACCCAAATTTTCACGATTACAGAACCGGATGCGCTTGTACCTTCTGAAGACAGCCATACCGATGTAAGCTGTAATGGAGGAACCAATGGTTCGGCAACAGTAGCTGTAACAGGTGGTACAGGAACTTATACGTATTCATGGTCACCATCAGGAGGCACTTCTGCTATGGCTACAGGCCTTGCGGCAGGTACTTATACTGTAACTGTAACCGATGCCAATTCATGCCAGGCAACCCAAAACTTTACCATTACCCAACCTACACCAGTTGTGGCTACACCAGTTGCACAAACTAATGTAGCATGTAATGGACAAAGTACAGGTTCAGCATCGATAACAGCAAGTGGCGGAACAGCGGGATATACTTATTCGTGGTCACCGTCAGGAGGTACAGCAGATACCGCTACAGGCCTTCAAGCAGGTACTTATACCGTAACTGTAACTGATACTAATGGTTGTACTGCAAACCAAAGTTTTACTATTACAGAACCGGATGCACTTGTAGTTTCTGTAGGGTCTCAAAACAATGTTTCCTGCAATAGTGGAAGTAACGGTTCAGCTACAGTAGCTGTAACAGGAGGAGCAACAGGTTACACATATGAATGGACACCTGGAAATCCTACAGGAGATGGTACTGCCACTATTTCAGGAATTTCTGCGGGTACATATAGTGTAACTGTAACTGATGCTAATGCTTGTCAGGCTACGCAGACTTTTACCATTACCCAACCGGATATACTTGTTACTTCGGTTACTAATCAAACAAATGTTTCCTGCAATAGCGGAAGCAATGGTTCGGCAACTGTTGGGGTAACAGGAGGAACAGGTAGTTATACATATTTTTGGTCACCTACAGGAGGAAATTCAGCAGCGGCTTCAGGCCTATCAGCAGGTACTTATATTGTAACTGTACAAGATGATAATTTCTGTCAGACTACACAAAGTGTTACTATCACAGAACCGAATACACTTGTAGCAACCCCATTTGCACAAACTAATGTAGCATGTAACGGGCAGAGTACAGGTTCAGTAACTATAATTGCAAGTGGAGGAACTCCGGATTATACGTATTCATGGTCACCATCAGGAGGAACAGCAGCCACTGCTACAGGCCTTGAAGCAGATACTTATACTGTAACTGTAACTGATGCTAACGGTTGTACTGCAAGCCAAAGTTTTACTATTACAGAACCTACACCACTTGTAGCAACACCAGTTGGGCAGAGTAATCTTTCCTGCAATGGAGGAAGTAACGGTTCGGCATCGATAACAGCAAGTGGCGGAACAGGGGCTTATACTTACCTATGGTCACCATCGGGAGGTACATCTGCTAGTGCGTCAGGTCTTGCAGCAGGTACATATACTGTAGAGATAACAGATGCTAACGGATGTACTGTCAGCGAGTCATTCATAATAACTCAGCCGGATATACTCTCAACTTCAGTAACATCTCAAACGAATGTTTCCTGCAACGGAGGAAGCAATGCTTCGGCAACAGTAGGTGTAACAGGAGGTACAGGTACTTATACATATTCATGGTCACCATCGGGAGGTACATCTGCCAGTGCGTCAGGCCTTGCAGCAGGTACTTATACTGTAACTATAGAAGATGCTAATCTATGTCAGATTACACAAATCGTTAATATTACACAACCTGATCTACTTGTAGCTTCAGTAGGTTCTCAAACGAATGTTTCCTGCAATAGTGGAAGCAACGGTACCGCAACGGTAGCCGTAACAGGAGGAACAGGTAGTTATACGTATTCGTGGTCACCATCAGGAGGTACATCTGCAACGGCTTCAGGACTATCAGCAGGTACTTATATTGTAACTGTACAAGATGATAATTTCTGTCAGACTACACAAAGCGTTACTATCACAGAACCGGATACACTTGTAGTAACGGCAAATACACAAACTAATGTGGCATGTCATGGAGCAAATACCGGTTCAGCTACCGTAAACGTAACAGGAGGAACAGCAGATTATACATACTCATGGTCGCCATCAGGAGGAACAGCTTCAACGGCGACAGGCCTTTCGGAAGGAACATACATTGTTACTGTAACCGATGCAAATGGATGTTTTGCAAGTCAATCGTTTACAATAACTGAGCCTGGTACAGCAGTAGAATTAAGTGAGCTTAGTAATACAGATGTTACCTGTAACGGAGGGAATAATGGTTCAGCTTCTGTAAATATGGCTACAGGAGGTGTAGGTGCCTATATATACGATTGGACACCGGGAACACCTTCCGGAGATGGTACAACAAGTGTTACCGGCCTTTCAGCAGGAACATGGACGTGTACTGCAACTGATGAAAATGGATGTAGTGCAAGTCAGTCATTCACGATCACAGAACCTGAACAGCTTGTAGTCACTGCTGAGGATCAAACCGATGTAACTTGCTTTGGCGGATCTAACGGATCAGCTACAGTAGCTGTAACAGGCGGAACAGAAACTTATACTTATGAGTGGTCACCGTCAGGAGGAACATCAGCTACTGCTACAGGCCTTTCGGAAGGAACATATACTGTTACTGTAACCGATGCCAACGGATGTACTGGAAGTCAGTCATTCACAATAATGGAGCCTGCACAGCTTGTTGCAACAGCAGACACTCAAACTAATGTAAGCTGTTTTGGAAGCTCAGATGGTTCAGCTACCGTAGCTGTAACGGGCGGAACAGGAACCTATACGTATTCATGGTCGCCATCAGGGGGAGCAGCAGCTACTGCTACAGGACTTGCAGAAGGTACTTATACCGTAGATATTACTGATGCTAACGGATGTACTGCCAGCCAGTCATTCACAATAATGGAGCCTGAACAGCTTGTAATAACAGCCGACGGTCAAACCAATGTAAGCTGCTTTGGCAGCTCAGACGGTTCGGCAAGTGTTGCCGTAACGGGCGGAACAGGAACTTATACTTATGACTGGTCACCATCAGGAGGAACAGCAGCTACTGCTACAGGTCTTGCTGAAGGTACTTATACAGTAAATATAACCGATGCTAACGGATGTACTGGAAGTCAGTCATTCACAATAATGGAGCCTGCACAACTTGAGGTTAATGCTGACAGCCAAACCAATGTAAGCTGCTTTGGTGGCTCTAACGGTTCGGCAAGTGTTGCCGTAACAGGCGGAACAGGAACTTACACATATGAGTGGTCACCATCAGGCGGAACAGCAGCTACTGCTACAGATCTTGCTGAAGGTACTTATACGGTAGTTGTAACAGATGCCAACGGATGTACTGGAAGTCAGTTATTTACAATAGCAGAACCGAATCAACTTGTAGTAACACCTGGTAGCCAAACCGATGTATCTTGTTTTAGCGGTTCAAATGGATCTGCTTCAGTAGTGGCAACTGGTGGAACAGGAACTTATACTTATGAGTGGTCACCATCAGGAGGTACATTAGCTACGGCTACAGGCCTTGCTGAAGGTACTTATACAGTAGATGTAACCGATGCCAACGGATGTACTGCGAGTCAGTCATTCACAATATCAGAACCTGCACTATTAGCTTTTAGTGCAATATCTCATGTTGATGTGCTTTGTAATGGAGCATCTAACGGATCGGCAGAAGTAACTGTAATAGGAGGAACTGCTCCTTACATATATGAATGGCTGCCTTCCGGAGGGAATAATGCTACTGCATCAAACCTTGTTGCAGGTACGTATACCGTTAACGTTACTGATGCTAATGGATGTAGTATTTCAGAAGAAGTAATCATAGCAGAACCATTAGCAATAACCATAGATGTACAACCTGCAGATGTTACAACTATAACGGGAGATGATACACAATTCTCAGCTATGGCAACAAATGCTGATAGCTATCAATGGATGGTAAGCGAAGATGGTGAAAATTGGACAGATGTTACAGATGGCGGAACTGCTCCAATATATTCAGGAGCTACGACAAACACACTAACACTTGACAATGTACCGGCTACATTTAACGGACGTTTGTACAGACTTGGATTAACTAATGGTACAGCCTGCTCAACACTTTCTGATGTGGCAGAACTTACTATTTCTAATATACTTGAAGCTGTTGATGACGACTTTAGTGCTACAATAATTCTTGAAGGCACGGGTGGTATTGCAGGTGATGTTACAGTTAATGACTTGTTTAATAGTCAGCCTGTAATTGATAGCGATATAACAACAACTATTGTTGATAATGATGGGCTTACTGGTTTGACAGTAGATAGTGATGGTAATCTTATTGTACCAGCTACTGCTGCGGAAGGAACATATACAATTACATATAAAATATGTGATGTAATATCAGAAAGTAACTGTTCAACAGCTGAAGCAATTGTAGTTATATCTCCGGTTGCAGGAATTGATAAAGTTAAGGATATATCATTCACAGTATACCCTAACCCGGCGTCAAGTATAGTATATATAAAATTATCAGACTTCTCCGTTAACACTAATCTTAAAGCTATCATGTATGATCTTAATGGAAGGCTGATAAGGGAAGACAATATAAATGCTGAAACTTTTAGTATTGATATTAGCGGACTTGAATCGGCAGTGTATATATTAAATATTACTTCAGATACAGGTAAAGCTACTAAGCGAATAGTTGTAGATAAAAAACCTTAATCTGATCAACAGAATAAAATTTGAATCCTTTATTAATGAAAACATCCCCAATTGGGGATGTTTTTTATTTAAATGATATCGATGTAAATTGAAGTCCATCTGATACTAAAATATTTTTTTACGAAAATTGATCTCAGTTTTGTAACATAACATATTAAATATCTATTTACCTGTTTGATAGCGTTGCATAAAGATGTTAGCGTTATTATCATCTCCCAAATTATGGTAAGTGAGTGCCAGATAATAAAGTGCTTTTCTTTGAGAAGGATCAACTATAAAAGCTTGTTCAAATGCAGGTATAGCGTCTTTAAAATTTGAGTCGGCAGCCAATGAATTCCCTAAGTTCATCCATAGCTCTGCATTATTAGGATATGCTATTGTTCCAAGTTTAAACATTGCAGCTGCTTGTTTAAATTCTTTTGCTGCAAAAAAGCTTGCACCAATCCTTACATGTGTATTTTGATTGTATGCATTATTTAGAAGAGCTTGTTTATATAATGCAATTGCAACATCGGGCTTATTTAATTTAAGATAAGTGTCAGCAAGATTTAACCGGGTCTGATCATCTTTTTTAATAAGTAATGCTTCCTTTAATAAATTTTCAGCAGTACTGTAATTTTGAAGATGATAGTTAGAAATGCCAAGGTTTGCTTTAACATCTGCATTTTTAGGGTCCAGTTTATTTGCTAATGTCAACCTTTCAAAAGCTTTATTAATGCTATCATTATTATTGCTTAAAGCATGATTTAACAATACAGTTCCATAATTATATTGAGCTCTTGCGCTATTAGGAACATTTTTAACATGAGTTGCAAACAGGATGTCATTGCTTTTCCATGCCATATTATTATTGTATGTTATTAGCCCTAAAATAAAAGCGATTCCTAAAATAGTGATAGAAACTATCGCAGGCTTGCGGGTCATTAAATTATTTGTTAATTCGAAAGCTATATAGCAAATTGATAATATTAAACCAAGAATAGGGACAAACATAAATCTATCTGCCATGGTAGCCCCAATAGTAACTAAAATGCTGCTTGTAAGAAATGAAGTTAGAAAAAAGAAAAAAATACCAAAACTTATTATTGGCTTTCTTTTAAAATAATGGATGGCAACAGTTAATAATGTTGACAGAATACCTATGGATAACCAAAACTCTACACTTGAAAATGTGGCACAAGGTATTTGTGGATAAGAATAGTCATATGACATGCCTACCGGATAAAAAAAGTGAAATAAACTTTTTCCTAAGATAGTAATAGCTGTTAATCTCTGGGTTATCCAGTCACTACAAGCCAAGATAGAATTATCGGCATAAGTGTATTCTACAACAGGTGAACCGCTATTAATTACCAGACTCCTTATTAGCAACCATACTACTGCGGTTATAATTAATGGTAAAACGTTTTTAAATGCATCACGTGAACTTTTCTTTTTGATTTGTACCAATAGTAAAAACCAAACGGGTAAAAATGCAATTGCACCTTCTTTAGAAAGCAATGCTAAAAAGAAAAACAAACAACTCTGCCAACTATAATTATCTTTTTTTAAGAGCCAGTTGGTTGAAAGAGTGAAAAAAAGTAGACTAAGCAATTCATCCAGGCTTTTTATATTAGCTACTACCTCTGTATGCAATGGGTGTAAAGCAAATAATAACGCGATACTAAAAGGTAACCACTTATTTGTTTCAGCCAATAGGCGATTTAACATATTATAAAGCGCAAAAACTGTAATTGTGTATAATGTGACCTGAACAAAATGAAAAAATGCGGGTTTATCGGCAAAAAGAAGCCATTCTATTGCAAATACAATTAATGACAATGGACGATAAAGCCCACTATTAGTATCCCAATAGCCTTTCCAATAAAATGTTGTGAATATATCACTAAAACCTGCAATCCCTTTTTTTACGAATAAATTTTTTGTAATTACAGCCTCGTCATCTAACACAAAACCATGATTAATAGTATTACAGTAAACTATAAAACAGCATGCTAATAATAGATATGGAAGATATGTTGCATATGGTATATCCTGTAGCGGATTTTTACTTTCCCGAATTGTTTTCATTATGGTTATTTATAGTATTTTGCTCACGAATTTAAATAAATAATTATGATTAACATTTAATTAGATGCTATTAGCATTATTAAATAAATCTAAGTATACAGTTTTGTGAAATTTAAGCTCTATGTATTTTGTTAAATTAGCAATTCTTAAAGTCCATCGTATACCATTAGAATGAATATGTAGGGTTTATTTTTTTAAAAATTATAAAATGGAATTTTTTTAATAATAGCTTTTGATTTGTATCTAGTCAGGTTTAAATCTATGGATATTCAATTGTCAATAAATAAAAAATTATGTATAACACTTGTAAGTACAAAAAGATGGTTATATGTGTCAAGAATGTACGATGACAGCATCGAAAGGTGGTAAAGTTGGAAATACTAAAACATCGACATTCAGTCAAGAGTTTAGTGAGGTAGGGTCTTTTGATGAATTAAGTTTTGGTAAGGGAGCTGTATATAAAAGGATGGAAAACGGCGAAGAATATTACACAGTTCCATATGGTAAATCAAACGATGGAACACCATGTGTGTTATCTAAAGAAGGAAATCTATTTAAGCCAGGTGTTTATCCTTTAGGAGAAGGAGGCGATACATCTGCACCAACAGCTGTAAATTTTCAAAGAGCTATAAACAACTCAGAAGTAAAAGAAATTAAATATTATAAGTATGTGGAGACAAATTAAGAACATAATTCGAGTAATTGTTATAAGTTTTGTAATCAATAGTTGCAAAAAAGAAAATAGCGGTAAATTTATTTTTTATCAAGGTGAAACGCCTATAACTATTAAAGATTATGACATCTATAGTAGTAATTTAGACAATATATATTTAGTAATTAAAGATTTTAATAGACGGAGTTATGTTGTAAACAACAATATTGATTCGATGCATTATAAAGTTAATGATAAAGTTTATAAAGCTGAACTTAATAAAATAAGCGGAAAATTTTCAAAATTTCATTTAATAACTCAAAATGACGGTAATAAATTATTCATAAATGGTTTCAATAAATATCATCAGGAACTTTTATATTTAGGACTAAAAAATGATTTAGATTTTATTGTCACAAATAATGAAGTTCTTATTCAGGAAGACTAATTTTAAATAAAAGAGAAGGATGAGCATAATGTTCATCCTTTTGTTTTTATAACCGTTTTAAATAGAATAAAGCACCGCCCGACAACTACAACTAATGCAACAATAATTTACCCTATTAATCTCGTAAACCAATACCTATAGCCACTTAATTCTGCATCCGTCCGTAGTATAAATGCTACAATTGTTCAGGATGCTGTAACTATATTTAAGTAATGTTATAGTAAGTTGAGCGTAACGGCTCCTCAACTTAATTCTTCAAATGAATTTGAGGTGCAGCGATATACCCACAACCCTACAAAGCTGAATATGTATTACTATAATCCTGATTATTTAGGAATTTCAGTCTACATCACAAACAGCATTGCTAAAGTTATCCAGCACATGGAATACCTGTCTTTTGGCGAAACCTTGGTAGCTGAAAAACAAGCTAAGGCAACTGAGAAAAAGATAGCAGAATTGAACAAAGGTAATGCAGTTGATAAAAACGATATAATTGCTCAATTAAATAAATCAAATACGGATATTTCTGATATGCGTAATGATAAAAATAATGAGTATAAATTCGACAATTCTTCAAAATGTTGGAAAACCTGAAACGAAGCGTACTGGCACAAAAGAAATTACCATTTACACCGATAATTTTTCAAAGGGAGTCCATGAAAATAGGCATGGCGGACGAATTGCTAGAGGTGAATTTGATATAGATTCAAGTGGCAATGTTACAAGCGGTACTTTAGGAGTTAGTAAAGAAATAGATGCTTATAATGCTCAATATTCTTACGATGGAAAAATTGAATATATTCCTAATACAAACTTTAACTCTCAAACAAATTTGATACAAATGATGACTAAAGGAATAAAGAGCTTTACAAAAAACAATTACTAATAGCTAAATTTTTAGGATCTGCTGTTGTCCCAATTTTGTTGCTCCCATGGCGTCCAGAAGTTTTGAGTAAAGGTTCCGTCGGATAATTCAGTCTTAAAATTACGACCTAACAAATCGTAATAAAGAATGGCGATGACACCCTGCGCAGCGGCCTGTTCTGCAGAATCGAATTGATAGGTTTCACTAAAATAAGGCTCATACTGCATGACAGGGTTGCTTTTGTTATTATAGACGATTCTTCTATTTCCAATCCAATTTTTGTGCTCGTTAGATGATGTGCATTCGCATTGTCCTTTGCATAATTGTCCTTTCCAATCATCCAGTTCCCAAAAACCAGCAATGGGCTTATCCGCTACTATTTGTCTCCTGCCATCGGCATTAAGGTCCTGAAGGGATAAAGCATCTGCGGACATACCGCTAAAGGAAGGTTTTTGTGCTACAGGTTTTGAAGGTGCAAATTGGGCATTGCCCAAATTATTTTTATAGTACCAGGCATCGCCCTGTTCGGCGAGAATCCCAGGAATGCCTTCGCCTTCGAGGTCTATCCATTGATATGAGCCGGTAAGTCCTTGGGGAGCACCTTGAATACTTTCGTGGGAAACCGAATGAATTGAGGTATCCCATTCGATAGGTTGATATGTATAGGTAACGGCAGGTAGGGAGGCTATTATCCAGTTACCGTTTTTATATTGGTGACTATTTTGAGTCGCAGTGATAATATAATCTACCTTGGCAAGCTGACCCTCAGGAAGATCATCATTCTGATAGTTCAGATCAAGGCTCCGTACCAGGCCGTTACCGCCGAGAAAATCAAACCGGTGATACATCAATACGCGCCTACAGAGCCTATAAGTCCTTATCTCAAAGCCTGAACGGTAAGAGGAAAAAGCATCGGAGTGCACGGGCCATGCTTGTAGACTGAAGGGTCAAAAATATTTGCCTGATCGCCGTAATCACCGCTTCCATCAGAAATTCACTTTCCTGTGGAAGGGTAGGAGGTAAGCATTTTCTGCTTCGTTAATATAGAAAGGCTTCCTATTGTAGTATTTGATTGTTTTAAGGTTGGTAAATGGCGCTGTCCTGTCAATAGATGTACTTCAAAGCAGGGCCGTGCCACGCTAATGGTATTCTCGGCAACATAATCAAAAAGCTGTACATTACCGTTATTATCAAGAGCCATTGTTGGCAACCATAAAAATATCCTGCTATTATCGGCGGGATCAGATATCCGGCTGTTTTAGGAAAGCCCGAAATAGGTTGTAATATTGGAGGAGGAGACCACTCGCCACCATGAGGCTGTGCTGTCATCTTCATGACGAATATGTTCTATATTAGCAAATGGCCCTTCTATCTTGGGGCGGTAGCGTCTAACGATAAAACCTTGTGGGTAGCTTGGGACTCCGCCATCTTCAAAATCACGATGGGATTCGAACCTATTTCTGAAAGCCCAGTAAAATATGGCTGTTACAACTCCAATGTTAAAAGTGTCACGAAAGGCTATGTGTTGATAATCATTTGATTAGATATTCGCGTTTAACGACCTTTTTGCCCTATAATTTTATGCAAAAATATGTTTTTTTTGGCATAATAGAAAATAAATTTGGAAACCACTGCTATCGCTGTTTTTGATATCTTACCGATAAGAAGTGCACGGATTTTGCCACAAATTTTAAAACCACACTGAAGTTTTATCTTTTTTCGCTCCTGTAATGGGGTAACTAAATCAAAAATACAATGTAATCCTAAAATAATAGGGCAACAAAAGTATTATTAATAAAAATAGCTTCGATTATAAATCTCGGTCCAAATATCTTGAGATTTAAATCTCATTTTTTATTAAATCATTTGCTTATCACAATGCAAAATATGACCTTAATTTATGGATTTTCTATCATGCTGTAAAACCGTAATTACTTGGCTTTTGAATTTCTAAATCATGTTTTACATAAATTATCTTTGAATACTAAAAAAGCATAAAGGATTATAGAAAAAAGTAAAATATTAAGTATTGTATGTGTTTATTTTGTATGTTATTAAGTTTTTTTAATGTTTAAGTTAAAATTATGTATTTTTCATTCTCTTTTAGTTAAGTGTGCTTTTTCCGTAATTTTACGTTAAAAGAACCTACAATTTTATTGTTAATTTCGCACAAAAAAACAATAAATGAAACACATTTACTATGTACTGCTATTATTTATAACTTATGGTAGCTATGCACAACAAACATTTTCATTCACTTACGATGAGGCGGGTAATCAAAAAATAAGACAACTTATTTGCATTAACTGTCGAACTTCTGATAAAAATGAAACGCAAGATTTGAGCTTAACAGAAAGTTCTGACTTTCCTCAAATCTCATTTTATCCCAACCCTGTTCAGGAAGAACTTTATCTTAAATGGCAAATTGACAAGAATTTGTATGTGAATTCTATTGAAGTGTATACCATGCAGGGGCAAATAGTTTATTCCAAGCAAAATTTATCGCAATCTGATACAGCTAATATTGTATTTAGCAATTTTGCACAGGGAATTTATAATGTTTTGCTGATTTATAATAACGGAGATAAAAAAGATTTAAAGATTGTTAAAAAATAAATCAGATGAAAAAACTATACGCTTTACTAATAGTATTGATTGCCAGTAATATATATGCGCAAACAACGCCAACCGGTGGATCTTCTGAAGTCGGTGTAACACAGGGAGAATTATCAGTTTCATTAAGTGGTGCTGCAAATTATAGCATTCCAATTGCAGTGCCACCTGGTATTAACGGAGTCGAACCGGAAGTAAGTATTAATTATAGTAGCCAGGCCGGTAATGGCTATGTTGGTTACGGTTGGGATATTGGTGGTGGCTCTTCTATAACAAGATTGCCAAGTACACCATACCACGATGGTATTAAAAATCAGGATGGATATATTATTGATTTAAATATAGATCCTGTAGATTATGATGAGCTTGATCGTTTTGCGTTAGATGGTCAGCGTCTAATAGGTAATAATGGTTTTCTTGTAACAGAAATATTTAGTAACACTAAAGTCACACCAATAGGAACATCACCTTATGGCGCAAATTATGGACCTAATTCTTTTAAGGTTGAATATCCTGATGGCTCGTATGCGCTTTATGGGAATACAACTTCTTCTAACACAAGAAATGAATGGCTTATCACATATTGGCAAAATGTCTCAGGTGTAAGTATAAATTATGAGTATACCAAAGACGATGCCACTAACACTAGTGTTTTATCTAAAATTAAATATGGATCGTTATTAGCAGGAACGCCAATTAATGAAATAGAATTTATTTACACTACCAGGTATCGACCTGAAAAAGGATATGTTGGAGGACAATTGTTGTCTATAATTAAAATTTTGAGCCAGATAATGGTAAAGGCCAACGGAATAGGGTACAGAAGGTATTCTTTTGCGTATGGCATTACAAGTTTAGGATATGAAAGGCTTAATGGTTTAAATGAATTTACCGGGGATAATACAAAGATGTATAATCCGACGGTTTTTACTTACGATACTACTGCAGATGCAATTACTTATAGTGCCGTAAATTCTACCCCTATACCTGGGTTAGATGCTGCTATGTCAAATTCTAACACGGTCACCGGAGATTTTGATGGTGACGGGAAAATGGACTTTTTAATTTATGCTACCAGCGGAGCTTATAACAGGAACAGATATTGGGTATATACTAAACTAAGTAACCCCGCAGGGCCAACCATAACTGAACATATCTATGGTAGTACCTTTGCTGGGATTTTCCCCCTTACGTATACAAGGTTCCCAAGTGATATTGTAAGCTCTAAGACTGGCTGGGTAGTTGTAGAACCCCTTCCTACTTATTTAAAGTATAGCCAATATGAACTTAGTTATTCATCTAATACTGTAAGTTTATTATTTTCTGGAACTGAATCTGATTTTGGAGGCTCTGCAGCAAAATCTTTTTATAGTGGCGATTTTGAAGGTGATGGCCTTACAGATGTTGTCGCAATAAATCAAAATAATGGTCAGGTCTATATGATGCGCGATGGTGGAAATCCGGGGAAAGATGGCGTAATAGCCGGATTTAGTAGCAATGATACTGTACTGATAGGAGATTTTGATGGCGATGGAAAATCGGATATATATGATTTTAGACAAAACAGCTTATATGTTTACAAATTTGATGGAAATGTTGAATTGATATATCAAATTACAGGTGATGCTGATATTAAACCTAACGTTGCAATTTGGATGGGCGATTACAATGGAGATGGTAAGAGCGATTTTATCTGTCCAAATGGATCGGGTTCAAATATATTTAGAAAGTACACTTCTTCAGGCATTTCGTATATAAAGACAACCGAAACAACAAGCGGACTTTTTACGTATGCTTCTACCGATGTATTGAATACCAGGCATTATATTCCTACAGACTACAACAATGATGGAAAAACAGATTTGTTATATATTACAGCCAGCTTACAGAGTTCTGCAAATGGTGCACCCGGCCAGGTCGTAGTAAGGTGTTTATTAAATAAAGGAGGAATGTTTGATATGTCTGCGGGTAATTATACTACTTATAATACAGGCTTAACCTCAGATTTTGATACTTTCGTTATCCCGATCTTTATGACACCTGATAAGTTAAATCCTGAATTGGAACTGGCTATCTTCAGAAAAAATAAAATTCACTATTTTAAATCTTCAAAAAATTTCAACAAAGAACGTCTCTTAAGAACAATTACAGTAGGTAGTGGTGTTAAAGAAACCATTACTTACAGCCCGATGGTTAATACCTGCACTACTTCGGGATGTGTTCCAAATTATGTTCCAAATGTAGAGACTGAGCATTACCCAAATTTTGACGTTGGAGCAGATGCATCAACCATGTTGGTAACAACTATTGAAAAGCAAAGTGCAGAAAAATATCAAAAACAGGATTACAGGTATCTTGGAGCTGTTGCAAATCTTGAGGGTCAAGGCTTTTTAGGTTTTAAAGCCATATATAAAACAAACTGGTATACAGATATCTCGCAACTAACATCCAATGTTACACTATTTGATATAAGCAAAAAGGGATTACCAATTAAATCATACACTTATGAAGGATTTGGTGCTTTAGCACTTGACTATACTCCACTCGTATATCTTACATCAACTACATATGTTTATGATAATGAGCTTTTAACTAATAAGGTATATAAAATACGAGAGAAATCTACATCTGTTGTATCCCAAGTTGAGGGGGTTACTTCAGGTGTAAGCAATACATATGACGTCTACAATAATTTAGCCACTACATCTTTTTATTCTAAGAGTGGTTTTGATATACTTAAGTCTGGAAGTGCTACTTATACGTATGATAATGCGCCAACGGGATCTGTTTATTTTATTGGTCGTCCTAATAAAAAAACTGGATATGTCAGCTACAATGGCTATTCAACTACTATGGAGGAAAATTATCTTTATACAAATAACCTGTTAACCCAAATCAAATCTAAAAAAAATAATTCAGCGATAATAACCGAAGATAATGTATATGACACTTTCGGGAATATTACCAAAAAAACCTTTACTGCAGTAGGGTTAACACCAAGAGTTGTTAATTTTGAATATGATACAACAGGAAGGTTTCTTACTAAACAGAAAAATTTAGAGGGGCTTGCAACACTGTACGTTAATGATGCAAATACTGGAGTACTTAAAAGCACTACAGATCCTTATGGTAAGGTTACTACCTATACGTATGATCTTTGGGGAAAACCAACAGTTATTCAGAATTATCTTGGTAAAAAAGTAACTACTACTTATACAGTACTTCCTTTGGGTATGTACCAAATAAGCAGTATTGGTGATGATGGCAGTGAAAGTTATACTAAGAATGACGATTTAGGACAATCAATAATATCAGGAGTTAAAAATATTGATGCATCTTGGTCATATACAAAAACAGCATATAATATCTATGGTTTACCTATTAGCATAAGTCAACCTTATTCTAGTCTTTCGGGCTCTCCTACACAATTTACTACGACTACTTATGACGTCATGGGAAGGCCGACACAAATAAACGAATATACTGGAAAAGTTACTAACATAGTTTATGATAAACTTACTACAACTATTAGCGATGGCGTTAAAACAAATATCATAAAAAAAGATGCTGCGGGTAATATAATATCAAATAGTGAAAATGGTCAAACTATAGCTTATAGTTATTATCCTGAAAATCAATTAAAAAGCACAAGTTTTGGAGGGACTACCGTTGATATTGAATTAGACGATTGGGGAAGAAAGAGTAAACTTACAGATCCTGTTGCAGGTGTATATCAATATGCCTACAATGGATTTGGTGAAATAAGTACATATACAACCCCAAAAGGTGTAGTGTCTTATTTTTATGATAATTTTGGTAAGATCACCCGTAAATATAATGTGGAAACATCAGGATACGGATGGGATATGACTTATAATTATGATCCTACAACAAAGCTTATGTATTATACCTCATGGTACGATAGTTTAGGTGAGGATACAGGAACCTTTTATATGTTTGATAATTATATGCGTGTTAATTATGCAGAGGATACTAATAGTTTAGCAGGTACATCTGTAGTAAAAACATACACATACAATTCTGACGGCGAAATAGATAAAGAAACGGTAACTGCAGAATATGGAGGTCAGTCAAGTGTAACTACCGTTAGAAACACGTATAAAAACGGATATCACTGGCAAATGTTTGATGATGCGACTAATACTCTTTTAACCGAGCTATCTACTGTAACAGCGAGGGGACAAGTAGCGACAGCAAAATTGGGTAACGGAATGAACATTGCAAATACGTATGATACTTATGGAAATATCCAGCAGATTTTGCATTCCAGAACGACTCCTTCTCAAAAAATAGGTCTAAAAACAAATTATGTTTTTGACCCTGTAAGAGGGAATCTTACAAGTAGGAACAACTCAGTACATGTTAATGGATATGAAGAGTTCGAGTATGATGTTCTTGACAGATTGACAAAATATACAAATATAAGAGATGAACAGGAAGAACAGGTTTATGATGTCAAAGGACGTATAGCATCTAACGCCTTGGGCTCGTATGGCTATGATACAACTATTTATAAAAATAATTCTATAGCAATGTCTGAAGAATGCAAGGCTTATTATAATTACAAGCAAGGCATTTTTGATGGTACTATGGAAAGCAAAACAGGTTGGGAATTTAGTCTGATGCCAAAATCATACGATAACGTAAAAAAACATTCAGGAAATTATTCTTTGCAGATGGCTGGTACGGGTGTACAATCAGTAATTTTATCATCTACCATACCTATTGATAATAGTGCTGCTACATCCTACACTATTTCCGGTTTTGCATTTAATGAAAATACAACATCGAAAGTATATTTGATAATGTATAATGCAGCAGGAACCACAAGTGAATTGTTTTTAAATACATCTGGGCTAAATACCTGGACCGGTTTTTCGCAGGCCTTTTCTGTACCATCAACAATTAAAAAACTAAGTCTTCGACTTGAAAAAGCAACAGGAGGAAAAGTTTGGTTTGATGATATTATTATAATGAGGACAGCTGATATTACTACCGATAGAAAACTGGATGTTACTTACAATATGTTTAAGGCTCCTACTGAAATTATTGAACCGGGTGTAGACAGGATTAGTTTTACTTATAATGGTGAAATGGGAAGATCTGCGATGTATTATGGCAGTATGGCTTCAGACAGGTATCTGCGTCCTTACAGAAAGTTTTATTCTGTAGATGGAACTGTAGAAATAAAACATAATATAGTTGATAATACTATTGAGTTTATTACCTATCTTGGAGGAGATGGTTATACAGCACCGGTAGTTTATAAAGCTAAAGGTACTGTTAAACAATACTTGTACTTACACAGGGATTATCAGGGGTCTATACTTTCAATTAGTGATCAGTCGGCTAATATCCTTGAAAGGCGTATCTTCGATGCATGGGGTAATATAAAAGATGTTCGCGATGGAGTTGGCCAGCCGTTAGCGGGCTTAACAATTTTAGATAGAGGTTATACAGGTCATGAACATTTGCAGAGTGTTGCATTAATTAACATGAATGGCAGGTTATATGACCCTAAACTTCATCGATTCTTACAACCTGACAATAATATACAGGATCCGTTTAATACACAAAATTATAACAGGTATAGTTACGTATACAACAATCCTTTGAAGTATACAGATCCTACAGGTGAAACAGCAGGGGGAGAGCCTGACAATAATAATTGGTATGATTCTGGGCTTTTAGGAGGTCTTATAAAAAGTGTCGTAGGTAATTATGAGCCGATAAAAAAATTCTTTACAACAAATAATCTTGAGCATCCTTTTAATGAAGCGACCAAATGGTTAGTAAAACAAATAGGAACAGTTGCAAGTTGGGCTGCAAGTAAATTGAGAAGTTTTGACGATCTTATAAGTCAAAGGTCACATGAAAAAATAGTTCAAACTCCTATGTACTCCGCACCTGTTAGTAATGGCGGATGGCAAGGTGGGGCTTTTAAATTTGCTGCAAATGTTAATGGAGGTGGAGGTAAAGGAAATAGAACACCAAAAGGAACTTATGTCCAACCAAGATACATACCCGCTCCAAATGATTTGCCAGGTTTTCCGGGTTCTATTAAATTGCGAAATAAGAGAGGAGCAAGACCGGCTTGGAGACTTCCCGATGGAGGTATTGGGGAATGGGATCACCAACATGGAGAAGTTGAAATTTATGATAAAACTGGTAAGAAACATAAAGGAGCTTTTAATCCTGATACAGGGGAAGAAATTCCGGGAAAACAAGACGATGGCAGAACAGCAACCAGAGCAAAATATGAAGTTCGACCTGTTTCATATCAGATGCCACATGTTAACTATACGATATATTCTCCGATAATATTAAATCCTCCTACTCCAAGACAAACACTTACAGTAGCTACAGCTGGGGCTGTAACATTATTTATTTTAATACTTTTATCACCTGCAGGAATTTAAAAAAATTATTTAACTATGAAGACACAATTATTAATTGAAATGTATGATAAAGAGTCAGAATATTTTGTTGATCAAATTGATATATCTAATTATGATTTAAAAAAGATCAACAAAATTTGTCCACCGGATATTGAATTTGATTATGAATATACAAACGGATATGAAATATTAGAAGATGATTTTTTTAAATTAAGTGAATATATAAAAGAATTTAAAAAATTAGATTATAATAAATATAGCTACAGTATAATTACCCGAAGAATTTAATAATTTTATTTGCTAAATACCTCACAATTATTGTGAGGTATTTTTTTATGTTCTATCGCACCCGTAAATAGGATTTGGCTTTTGGGATTTTGATTTCTATTCATGCATATTAAAGTTCAAAGCTAGTCCATAGTCAAAGAAGCCCCAGCCTTTAATTGCAATAGTAAATGGCTTTACCGTGGTTATCAATCCACTAATTGTTTCATGCAAAACATCATCATCTGTAAGCTTATCAAAAATCGTTACATGGGCAATAAATTGTAGGTTTCGGTCATTTATCGGTGCAATTTCATTTAGCTCTTTTTTGATATTAGAAATATAAGTTTTGACAGCGACCGGGGATGAGAGCGCAACGAGATAGGCATACAATTCCCCCCTCTGCTGGCGCGAACGTCTCGCTCGTGCCCACAACGAATGTGGGAGAGATTTTTTTGTTTAATCTTTGCTGTTGTAAGAGCAGTCAAAAATTTGACGAAGCAAAGGTATACTATAAATGGGCTGGAAGCATTATGATCCTGCAATAGCACGTTGGGTTGCTATCGATCCAGTAATTCATTTTTTCGTTCCGGAAAGTACAGTTATGCTGGCAGTGTATTTAGCTGTTCCCGAAGCAGAAAATACCCGAAGAGCTCAAAATACTGCAAGCGGCATCCGTCGAGCGAAGTTAATGGGTAGATATCCTGGTAAGGCACCATTAGAATTTATCAATTTGACATCAAGGGAAAAAAGCTATCGCTCCTAAAGAACCGGAAGCCGAAATTATAAAATGGGCATTTTGTCAGGTTGCCCAGAACGATCATAAAATATCTGAAATCATAAAAATAGATAATGATAAAGGATTACTATGTTCAAGATCACACTTTTTCTGGATTTTGTACAACCCGGTTTATTGTGGGCTTATTCCAATCAAACTTGACTCTGGCGAAAAGCAAATGATAAAAGGATTACATGAACCATTGGTATCTGAGTCTTTATTTAATCAGTTTCAATCTGTTATTAATACAAAAAGAAGAACTACTCTAAAAAGAGATGATTTACAATCATTATTTTCTTAGAGGTCTTTTAACCTGCCCTGTTTGTGGTCGAAAACTTAGTGGAAGTGTTTCACAAGGGAGGTCAAAAAAATATCCATATTATCATTGTCATGATGGCTGCAGAACAAGGATAGATGCGGTTTTTCTTAATGATTGCTATCAAAAAAAGCTTCAACAATTGATGCTCTCAAATAATACAATTGAATTGTTTAAGAATATCTTAGAAGACCAAAATATAAAGACAGAGAAAGCAAGTTATTTATATTCTCAAAAAGTATTAGAGAGGAAAATAAAAGAGGAGGGGCTAACCCTTTCTCGAGGTAAAAAATTATTTATAGCAGGAATATTAAAAATTGATGACTACAATGAATAAAAAAAGAGAATCTGGTTAACAAACACTAAAAACCCTAAAAAGGAAGCACGTGATATTGTATTTAAATTAAAAGCTATTGATAAAAACAATCAAATAAAAGACAAAGCATTAGTAGAAATCTTTCAAAAATTTTCTGAATTTGATACATCAGATTAAAAAACATCATGTAAATCTTATTCCACCGACTAATGTTGATTTTAAACCGGAGCGCTTGCTTTAGATTTAAATCAAGCATTTTCAAAAAATATTATCAAAAAAAGTAACCGACAAACTAATAAAAAATATGAATTTCATTGATAAGAATGTTTCAGTAGAAAAAGCCGTTATTATTCTGTCGAAGAACGGCTTCAGGTAAATGAGAAGGAAGCCGAAATTATATTGGAATTACTATATTTAGTATCAAAAAAGTTACGACAAACCAAAAGTGAAAATACCATATCCTTAATGGGATTTCGAACCACCGTTCAACTCCGATTAAATCTCTAAATAAAGCACTTTTAGATTGTCCATTTTAAACAGGCTAAGGATTCCTTGTGAAAAACTCGAATCATAAAACATCAGGCTGTAAAAGTTTGATAAAGAAATTGTTATGGGTATAAAAAAAGAGACAACTATTTGATAGTTGTCTCTCTAAGTGCCTTACTGGACAATTTACAAACCATTTTATGAATGATTTGAAGAAATTAGCCATATGGAGTTCACTTTGAGTGACAAATCTTTTTTTCAAATTTACGGAATTCCAAATAACAAATTATAGACATAATCCAAGGAGTTCAAAAAACCAATATGTTTTTGTTTTAAAAACATACGCAAATCTTTGATTTAAACAATATCATATAAAATATAAGTAAGTGATTTCTTAACTTTTTAGACTAAATTTAAATAAGGTACTTATGGATTATATAATTAATTATTATTAGGTTAAATTTCGAATAATTATTTCCTTATTGTAAATCTTTCATACTTTTGACCCACCCCCAAAATAAAGTAAATGACACCGATTAAACCGTCTTTGTTATCAGTTATAAATCTGCTTATCGTTCTTTTATTAAACCCTCTTAGCGAATCTTTAGCTCAGAGTAAATCATATGATGAAGTCCTTTATCAGGCGGTTGTAAAGACTGCGGGTACCGATATGACTTTAGCTAAAAAGCTGGCAGATTCTTTATATCGCACTTCAATAGAGCCGATACATAAAGTGAAGTCTTTGATGCTTCTTTCTGAACTAAATCTGACTACCGGCAGCAAAAAAGAAGGAATAAGCTATGCTTTTCAGGCTGAACAATTATCGGTAGACAATAACCTCTATGAATGGCAAGCCAGAATTTATGGTTTTATCGCTTCGCACTATCGTTCCATTGGCTTAAAGAGACAGAGCAGGCAGTATCTCGATAAGAGTCTCGAAGCAATTAATCGTGTTGAAGATTTACATATCGTAAATCAATTTAAGGGACTAGTATATCAGGAAATTGCATTGCAAGAGATAGAAAGCAAGCATTTTAAAGAGGCTATTACCATATTAAAAAAAGCAGAACCGTGCTTTAAATACATAAGGAACAAAGAATTGCGATTGTATCAACTAGCATCTAATTTTGGACAATTAGGACGCGCCTATCTTGATTTAAAAGACACGAGAACTGCAATAACAAATTTTAAAACGGCACTTTTATTACTCTCAAAAATAAAGTCTGAGGCGACTGTAGTTAAGGGATTTATGTATGAAGGTATAGGTCGCGCATTTTTTGAAGATAAGGAATTTGCCAAATCTAAAGGTTATTTTGATAAGGCTCTTTCTATAGCGGTTGCTTCCAAAGACATTAGCCTTAACGAGGAAATATATTGTGATTTAGCAATATACTACATGGAAACAGGGGATAAAGGTAAATTTAAGCAATATAATAACCTTTTTCAGGCGGCACGGGAGAATTCTGTAAAAGTTAATAAAGAAAGTTCTGAAGTTGTCGTAAATAGACTTGAGGAAAAGCAAAAGCAAATAAAGCTTGAACATACTTTTATTTTTGCAGGACTAAGTATAGTGCTCTTGGTTCTATTAGGTATTCTGGTTATGAGCCGGGCAAAAAATAAAAAAGAGTATGCAAAGTTTCAGCAAATTATAGAAAATATTCAGTCGGGGCAATTAATTTCAGAAGATAAATCTTTATTGACTCCTGATATTACATCTCAATTGGATAATACCGAAAAGGATCTCATGTCTAAAGAGGCGGAGCAGGGGATAGAAGAAAAATTGTTGTTATTTGAACGTAGTAATGCCTTTACTGACAGAAGCCTCAATCTTTCCGTATTATCTGTTATGCTTGAGACTAATGGTAAATATCTTTCATATGTAATCAATAAGCATAAAAAGAAAGATTTTAATAATTATATCAATGAATTACGCATTAACTATATTATTAAAAAGCTGGAATCTTCTCCGGAATATTTAAATTATAAGATAAGTTATTTAGCCGAAGAGTGTGGCTTTTCATCACACAGTAAATTTGCTGAGAAATTTAAATCCGTTACAGCAATGTCTCCCTCATCTTTCATACGATTTTTACATAAAGAACAACAGAATAAGGTAGCATAACAACTGCTTTGTGTCATTCCCATCCTTCAGCAATCTTTTCATAATATTTTTTCATGGCTGTTACGGGGCTATGCTATTTTAGCTCAAATACCAATTTAGGAAAATTAAAATCTTTATGTAAGATTAATATAACGAAATCTTGCTTTTTACAATTATGGATGTTATGATGTGTGCATTTATTTTGTAAAGATTTTTCTTTGCTTAATTTGCCTTTTTGTTTCAAAATTAATGATTTAGGCTGTCCGTATTCACGAATACGGACAGCCTATTTTATTTCAGAGTAAGGGTTAAGAGTACATTTGCGCAAAATTTAGAATGTGTGTCGTCAATATTTTTTTGTAAGAAAAAAAATATGGCTCATGTTTCATGTAATCCCAATAATGTAAATGCTATTTTAATTTTTAGAGTATGAAGTATAAATTACCCAGACACATTATCTATGTTGTGTTTTTTCTTTTGTTTTTTATAAAGGGAAATGCACAGTACGCTTCAGAGCATTATATCGCTCCATCGCCGTGGCAATATTGGAGTGATGCAAATGAAATTGTATTAACGACAGAATCCACAACAACTGTAACTGTTACTCTAAGTAAAAGTGACGGTACATTTTTAACAACCCGAACCCTCACTTCATCGTCGCCGGATGTCTATCGTTTTGCGGGACAGCCTTGGAACAACCCAAAGAACCCAGTCAATTCTGTTTTGACTAATGCTGGGTTAATAGTTACTGCTACAGGAGGAAAAGTATCGGTAAACCTTAGAAATGTGGCGTCTGACCAAGCTAGTAGTTCAGGAGGTGATACAGATGGAAATACCATAAAGGGAAACGCCTCACTTGTAAGTTTTGGTAATGAGGGACGCGGTACCGAATTTCGACTTGGCTATTATCGATCGAATTTTTCTTCCGGAACATTCGGGAGTTTCCCGGGAGTTTCCTCAAGGCCCGTTTACTCTGTAATGGCCATCGAAGATAATACACAGGTAACCCTGAATGGCAGTAACCTTATTTTACTTAATAAAGGAGAAAGTTATCTGTTTCAGCCTACTACTGTTGGAGATTTATTACAGGCCAATAAGCCTGTTGTTGCCAATACCGGAGCCTATACTGATACTCCGGGGGGATGTGGTGATGGTGCAGTAGACCAGATAGCACCAGTAGCTATTTTAGGAACAAAACATATTGTAATAAGAGGTAGCGGAACAGCAACTACAACCGATACAAGATTACCTGAACAAACCATCTTTATTGCGTCTAAAAATAACACAACTATAACAGTTAGGAATTATAATAATTCAGGAGTACTTATTTCTACCAATAACTACACGTTAACCAATGCCGGAAATTATCAATCGATATTTCATGGTGATGGTGCTAATGCTTATTCATCTTCGATTATTGAATCCAATGAACCAATAATAGTTTATTCTGGTACAGCACAGGGTTGTGAGGTTGATATCGCTACTGTTTTGCCTGTGGGAGGTTGTTCGGGTTCCAAGTGGACCTCGACAAGCAGATTTGTGCGCTATGACCAAACTGCACCCAATGCGGCGCTTCCCTATTTTGGCTTTGTCCTGATCGAATCCGCCACTACGCCGATCCTGGTGAATGGCACTAATATAGAGACGACAACCGGAACGCCTCGTTTTCAGATTGGGAATTCAGGATTTTATCTTACAAAATTTGACAACAATCAGATAGGCAACCCTAATAATATTACAGTAACTTCCACCGCAAGGATGAACGTTGGAATCGTCCAACAGGGTGGGGGGTTTTCAATGTCAGGCTTTTTCTCTTCTTTTAATGAGACTCCATCGCTACCTGATATAACCTATGACAGCAATGGATGCGCTATAGATGTTATTACGGCTGATGCAGGCCTTGAACCTTACCAGTGGTATTATGAAGGTTCGCTGCTCCCGGGGGAAACCAGCCAATCTATTGTACCAACTTTAACAGGAAACTATTCTATAACAGGAACACGCGATTGTGGGATTACAGGACAATCTGCTGTCGTATATGTAGAAGTGTGTGGTGATCTGGGTGTGACCAAGACGGTAGCCAATGGACCACTACCTAATCAAGTAGAATTTACCATTACAGCTACTAATGCAGGCCCTAATGACGACAAAAATGTTGTTGTAACAGACGTACTTCCTGTAGGATACACCTATGTATCCTCAAATCCTTCTACCGGTACATATAGTAACACGACAGGCAAATGGAATATTGGTAATTTTGCCAATGGAGGGTCGGCAACGTTGACCATCCTTGCGACTATAAATGCAAGCGGGGCTGTAAATAATACGGCTTCTATCAAAGGAAGCAATTTAGACCTGAATACTGTAAATAATTCCAGTACAACAGTACCTACAGGTGCTTTAAGGCTGCTAAAAACTGCACAGTCCGGTATATATAATAGTATAGGTGATATCATAACCTACGACCTTGAACTTATCAATACCGGCAGGATTCCAATATATACTATAACTATTACTGACGATAATGCGGATGTAGGAAGCATTTCTCCTGCGTCCGTTACCAATCTTGCTCCAGGTGCCTCGGTTAGCATAACAGCAGAGCATACGGTAACTGTTGTAGATCTTTTGGCAGGAAAAGTTATCAATTCAGCGAAGGCCTCCGGATTTGACGGAAGTAATAATCCCATATCGGATATTTCAGGTACAAATCCCCTAGATCCTTCTGATGATACGTCTACTGAAACTATAACTGTATCTATTATAGACGCAGACGATGATACAGTGGGCAATGTAAATGGATATATATCTAACTTAAATGTTATCAATATTTTTAATAACGATGATCTAAATGGTGCATCATTTACTGCTACAGAGGTAGATATTACTATTGGTGGTACAGGTGTACCCTCAGAGCTTGTACTTAACAGTAATGGAAACGTGGATGTAGTAGCAGGAACAGCAGCAGGTACATATACTTTCGATTATACCATATGCGAAAAAGCTGTTAATACTAATTGTTCAACGGCAACCGTTACTGTAACAGTAATCCCTTCGGTGATCGATGCTGTAAATGATACTGTAAGTAATGTCAACGGTTACGCAGGAGCGACTAACGTTGTCAACGTGCTTACCAATGATACCCTGAACGGCGTAGCTGTTATCCCGGCCGAGGTAACCCTTACCCAAGGTTCAGGCGATACAGCTGAGCTTACGATCAACACAGATGGCAGCGTAGATGTAACCCCTGGCACGCCTGCGGGAACCTACACGCTTGACTACACAATATGCGAGGTACTTAACCCTGCTAATTGTAATAATGCAACCGTTACTGTAACAGTAATCCCTGCGGTGATCGATGCTGTAAATGATACGGCAAGTAATATCAACGGTTACACAGGAGCGACTAACGTTGTCAATGTGCTTACCAATGATACCCTGAA
>Ga0157370_10001786_pt1 | contig 26511 bp, 26 predicted proteins | sample C35metaG_FD_113463 | JGI IMG/M metagenome (GOLD analysis project Ga0157370, IMG submission 113463) | Corn rhizosphere microbial communities from Kellogg Biological Station, Michigan, USA - C3-5 metaG | ecosystem: Host-associated > Plants > Roots > Rhizosphere > Soil | place: USA: Michigan...
AAGCGCCTACACCAACCCTGTACTGCCTAACCCTAAAACCCTTTATGTAAAGGTAACCAACGATAAGGGCTGCGTAAGCTACACTACCCTTACCATAAAAGTACTGGCACTGCCTGTACCGGACACCACACCGGATGCACTTGTTAAGTGTGATGACAATGCCCCTGATGGTACAGAAGTCTTTGACCTTACCCAGGCAGAGGCAGACATAAAGGACAATGGCAGCAACTATGAGCTAAGCTACTTTGTATTGGAAGATGATGCAAATAACAATGTAAACCCAATAGCCGACCCAACAGCCTACACCAGCGGCAATGCAACCATCTATGTAAGGGTAGCCCTTAACAACGGCAACCCTGCCGAGCCAAAATGTGCACAGGTAGTGGCACTGGAGCTGATTGTAAACCCACTGCCACCGATAGCCGACCTTGATCCGTATGCCATATGTCAGGTAAACAGTACCGGTGAGGCCGACTTTAATATCCAGGGCTATGTAAACGATGCTCTTGGGGGTAACACAGGCGGAGAGTATGATGTAGACATCTTTACAGATAGTGCACTGACTACACCTGCAGTACCGGTAAACGCTTACCATGTAACAGGAGGCAGCGCCACAGTGTATGTAAGGGTAATCAACCTTGCAACAGGTTGCCAGATCGTAAAAGAGCTTCCATTACTTGTAGAAGAATCAGCCATTGCCAACGATGTTACCACAGTCTTTAATGAGTGTGACTACGAAGGTGCCAATGACGGTATCATTACATGGGACCTTAGCCCTGCGGGTGTGGATGCCCTTGGAGCACAATCCCCTGCAGACTACCAGGTAAGCTACTATGAAACAGAGCAGAATGCGCAGGATGGCGTAAATGCCATAGCAGACCCAACAGCCTATGCCAATACAACGGCTGATGATATGACCATCTGGATCAATGTGACCAATACCGCTACAGTAAGCAAATGCCATGACATCACTTCCTTCACCCTGCATGTGGAAAGGCTTGCAGAGCCTGAGATCACAGGAGGTACAATATGTGTAGATTATGTAACACATGAAGTTTTAAGGCCATTAACTATTGATAGCGGTCTTGATGCTGCTTATACTTTTAAATGGTTTCACAATGGTAATGAGATGCCGGGCGAGACAGGCCCTACTATTATTGCTGTTGAAGAAGGTACATATACTGTTATAGCAATCAGCGCTGGAGGCTGTGAGTCGGCTGCGATACCTGTTGTTACTGTTGTAAAAAGCGGTCCGGCAAACCCTATAGATAAAGGTTACTATGTCACAAATTATTTTAGCGACAACCAGACCATCACAATAAGGGTTGAAGGTTATGGCAACTATGAATATAAACTCGACGAAGGCGGGCAATGGCAATCTACTAATGTGTTTAATAATGTTACACCGGGAACACACGTGGTACATATAAGAGACATTACTACTAACGGCTGCGACGAAATTATCCTCAGAGGTGTTACTGTTGTAGACTACCCCAATTTCTTTACGCCGAATGGCGACGGTTTCCGCGATACCTGGAACATTATAGGTCTGGATCAGGAAGATGCAAAAATTTATATTTTTGACCGTTATGGCAAATTATTAAAACAAATAAGCGCCGTAGGAGAAGGATGGGACGGAACCTTTAACGGCCATGCCCTACCCGCATCAGACTATTGGTTTACTGTAACTTACAAAGAATTTGATGGTGTTACTACAGCAACAAAAGTATTCAAAGCACACTTTTCACTTTTACGATAAAAGCAGTAACTTTAAGCATTGCTGTGTTATTATGAAAAACATTATCTATCTGTTTATATTCTTTTTATCATTAAATGTGTTTGCCCAAAAAGAGGCTAATAACTGGTTTTTTGGTATAGGAGCAGGTATACATTTTCAGGATGACGGCACGGTAAATGCAGTAACAGGCAGCCCAATAGTAACCAATGAAGGCTGTAGCACTATATCGGATAAAAGCGGTAATCTCCTTTTTTATACAGACGGAAGAAATGTATGGGACAGGAATCATGTATTGATGCCTAATGGAAATTATGATCAAAACACCGGATTAATGGGCGATCCGTCGAGTACGCAATCGGCTATAATAATTCCAAAAATAGGTGACAACAATATCTACTACATTTTTACTGTAGACGAGCCCCATCATGAAAATGCAGCAGTATACCCTCTTAAGTTTACCGGTCCTTATGAAGATGGCGGAACTATCCCTACAGATGATGACGGCTTTAATAATGGCCTGAATTATTCAGTTGTAGACCTGTCTATTACCGGGGCAAACGGCAGCATTGGCGATATTACCTCCCGCAATAATCATTTGGTCACTTATGATCCTTTAAATGCAGAAGAAATTAAATACAAGTGCTCTGAAAAGGTAACAGCGACAAAAAACAGCACCGGAACAGGCTATTGGGTTATTACCCATTTTGTAGATAAATTTTATGCTTTTAAAGTGACTTCGAACGGTGTAAATACTACGCCAATAGTAACAGGGATAAATCCCGTGGTACCTACTTTTGGGTATAGAAAAAATGCTATTGGATGCCTTAAGATATCTGCTAACGGCAAAAAAATAGCCGTTGCCCATCAGCAGGTTACGTCCAGTTTGGAAGATACAGAAAACAACGGTGTTGTTATGCTCTATGACTTTAACAGTACCACAGGTGTAGTATCTAATGCTATTGTAATAAGCCAGAACACAATACCATATGGCGTAGAATTTTCGCAAAAATCGCGCAAGCTGTATGTGTCTTATGAAAACCAGGGTGGTTTTGGAGGCCTACACCAATACAACCTTCTAAACGAAGACATTCCGGGATCAGATATTCCCCTGGGCAACACTACGCAATCGGGGGCACTACAAATGGGCCCTAACGGAAAAATATACAGGGCCGTGGTATCAACAGCATTTCTGGATGTCATTAACAATCCCGAGGAAGACGGTGCATTATGCAATTTTGTAAAAAATCAACAGCCGTTAGGTGTTCCAAAATCTTTCTTTGGGCTTCCTTCCTTTGTTACCTCTTATTTTTCGGCAGCAATTATTAGCCGCAAAAAATGCCTTAATGATATTACAGAATTTGAACTTAATACTGATGATGTTTTTGAAACCGCAGAATGGGATTTCGGCGACGGAACGCCTTTAACAATCCCCTCCCCTAACATTGGCAGTACACACCAATATGCTACGGCAGGAGATTATACTGTAGTTGCCAAGTTAACCCATCAGGGCGAAGTATTTTACGTAAACACAGTAATTACTATTGCTGCTGTACCTGTAGTAAATACACCAAATGAAATAACTGCCTGTGATCCTGATAACGATGGAATTACCGTTTTTGATCTTTCACAAAACACTGCTGTAATACTTGGAAACCAAAACAGTGCTGCCGTTAATGTAAAATATTTTAACTCACTCCAGGACGCAGACAATAATACAGCAGAGCTTAATGCAAAAGCATATACAAACAGTAACAGCATTGAAACGATTTATGCACGTATACAGAACAGTGCAACACCCGAATGTTACCAGACAACTTATTTTATTATAAGGGCTTTAAAAAGCCCCGTGGTAGATGCTGTAGCACAAAAAATTATTTGTTTAAATGACGCTGACGGGCTTGTACTTGATGCTATAAGTTTTAATGCCGAACAATACACCTATATGTGGTCCACAGGGCAAACTTTCAATACAATCACTATACATAATCCCGGTTCTTATAGCGTAACTATAACCAATAGCTTGGGATGCAGTAAATTAAAAACGTTTATTGTAGTACCGTCTGACGCTGCCATAATTAAAGATGTTATCATACGTGATATGCTCGAAAACAATACTGTTACGGTTATAGCTGTTCCTCCGGCAGGTGTCGTTACACAATATGTATATGCTCTTGACGATCCTAACGGAACTTTTCAGGAATCAAATTTATTTGAAAATGTAGTGTCGGGAGTACATACAGTTTATGTAAAAGATGTACAGGGCTGCGGAATATCGTATAAAGAAATCTCGGTACTTTCAATACCAAAATTCTTTACACCAAATGGCGATGGTACAAATGACACCTGGAATATTATAGGCATAAACACTTTCTTTTATCCTGACAGCAATATATATATATTTGACCGATATGGAAAACTGCTTGCCAATGTAGACCCTAAAGGTATAGGTTGGGATGGTAATTTAGACGGACAACGCTTGCCTGCCGATGATTACTGGTATGTGATAGAACTTGACAACGGCCGTACTGTTAAAGGACATTTTAGCCTGATACGATAAGAAAACTACCTAATTATAACCTAAACACACTAATGGAAAAACTTTTACTTAGCTGCCTTGCAGTTTTTGTCCTATTATTAACTTCATGTTCTGATAATGACTCATCAGACACAAACAACAACAATTTTCCTTTGGTTTCAACAAGGCAAAAAATGTATGAAGATGGCGAAGTGACAAAAATATATGTGGGAGAATATTCTAATGGAAGCTTAATAAAGCATAACTGGTTTACTCCCCAAAATGTACAAACAGGCTATACAGAATTAAATTATGACAATAATGGGATTTTAAAATCTATTATTGATTACTCTGGCGGAACAGTATCATTTAAGTCAACGTATAATTATGATAACCAGCACCGCATGACGGGCATCCTTGCGGAATTTTTTGAATATAATACTACAATAACAACGGTTTATACTTACAACAATGATAATACCATAACAGCCGTCATTTCTGAACCTCAATATACACAAACGAGAACATTTTATTTAAATAATGACGGTTTCGTATTTAAACAAGTTTCGGATAATTCTACTTTTGAACTAACTTATAATGGCAGCACTCCCATAAACGCAACTTCAAATGGCAACACAACAACATTTGAATATGATGAATCTCATGATTTTTCTTTGATAAATATAAATTTAGGCCCTGGTGATTTTAAACCGAATGTTGTTTTGAGAGCGGGTAATTTGCGTGATGTTACTCAAACTATAGGTAATAAATATATGATAGCAGAAAACAGCGATGGTCAAGTATACACCTATAATTACACTTTTAATGAACAGGGGCTTCCTATAAAACGTATGGATTATTTAAATAATGATCTTAAAAGTGAAATGGAGTTCTTTTACAACTAAATAACAAGACAATGAAGAAATTTATATTTACTAAACTGACAATCATGCGATTATACTTAATTTTTTCACTTTACTATCGCTTCAGTCAAAATACAAAAATTATAAATAAAAAAGCTCCCTGCTATGGCAGGGAGCTTTTTGTATAATGCGCAACTGTTAACTTAAAACTGCTAACCGTCAACTATTTACGATATTTTAAAACGTTTCCTGTCAGTTTCAGTCAGGTAGATTTTACGTACACGTAAGCTTTTTGGCGTTACCTCTACATACTCATCTTTCTGAATGTACTCTAACGCTTCCTCTAAAGAGAAGATGATTGGAGGAATAATCCTTGCCTTTTCATCATTTCCTGAAGAACGTACGTTAGATTGTTTTTTCATCTTGGTAACGTTAACAACCATATCATCACTACGGCTGTTTTCTCCGATAACCTGGCCTTCGTAGATCTCGTCGTTAGCGCTAACGAAGAATTTACCACGATCCTGTAGTTTATCGATAGAGTAAGGAATAGCCTTACCATTTTCCATAGAGATTAATGAACCGTTATTACGTCCCGGAATTTCACCTTTGAAAGGTTCGTAACCGATGTAACGGTGTGACATGATCGCTTCACCTGCAGTAGCTGTAAGCAACAGGTTTCTCAGACCAATAATACCACGTGAAGGGATATTAAATTTAACGATCATACGCTCACCTTTAGCTTCCATTGAAAGTAATTCACCTTTACGGATCGTTACAAATTCAACAGCACGGCCTGAAAGGTTTTCCGGTAAGTCGATAGTTAACTCTTCAATCGGCTCACATTTTTTTCCGTCAATTTCTTTGATGATAACCTGTGGCTGACCAATTTGTAGTTCATACCCTTCTCTTCTCATTGTTTCAATAAGAACAGATAAGTGAAGTACACCACGACCAAAAACCATGAATTTATCAGCAGAATCAGTTTCACCTAACTTCATCGCAAGGTTTTTCTCTAATTCTTTGGTCAGACGATCCCTGATGTGACGCGATGTTACAAATTTACCTTCTTTACCAAAGAAAGGTGAATCGTTAATCGTGAACAACATACTCATTGTTGGCTCGTCGATAGCAATTGTTTGTAATGCTTCAGGATTTTCAAAGTCAGCGATAGTATCACCAATTTCAAAACCTTCAACACCAATAATCGCACAGATATCTCCTGCAACTACTTCCAGTACTTTTTTACGGCCAAGACCTTCAAAAGTGTGTAGTTCCTTGATTCTTGATTTTATTACTGTACCGTCTCTTTTTACAAGAGAGATAGGCATATTTTCTTTTAAAACACCTCTTTCTAAACGACCGATAGCGATACGTCCTGTAAACGCAGAGAAGTCAAGTGAAGTGATAAGCATTTGAGGCGTACCTTCTGATACTTTAGGAGCAGGGATGTGCTCAAGTACCATGTCAAGAAGCGGCTCAATGTTTTCAGTCTGGTTTCTAAAGTCTGTAGACATCCAGTTGTTCTTAGCAGAACCGTATACTGTAGGGAAGTCAAGCTGCCACTCTTCAGCACCAAGTTCAAACATAAGGTCGAATACTTTTTCGTGTACTTCTTCCGGAGTACAATTTTCTTTATCTACCTTATTTACAACAACACATGGCTTAAGACCTAAGTCGATAGCTTTTTGAAGCACGAAACGTGTTTGCGGCATTGGCCCTTCAAAGGCATCAACTAACAGTAATACACCGTCGGCCATGTTAAGTACACGCTCAACCTCACCACCGAAATCGGCGTGACCAGGGGTATCTATAATGTTGATTTTAGTTCCTTTATACTGAACTGAAACGTTTTTAGAAGTAATTGTAATACCTCTTTCACGCTCAAGGTCGTTGTTGTCCAGGATAAGGTCTCCCGTGTTCTCGTTATCACGGAACAGCTGGCAGTGGTACATGATTTTGTCAACCAGTGTAGTCTTACCGTGGTCAACGTGGGCAATGATTGCAATGTTTCTAATGGACTCCATTAATATATTGTTTTTAAGGGTGCAAAGGTACACATTATTTTGATAAAAAAAACATTAGTTATGAGCAAGTTAGCTTTTATTCATTTCAATTTTCACACTTCACATTTCGGCATTGTAATCACATTAACCTAATATCTAAGAATTAAGCAGCTAAACCTGCTTTATTACTGACAAAAACAGCTTTTTGGCAAATTAATTTCTTAAAACAGGTAACGAAAATTTAATTTGATTTTGTTAGTGATTTGCAAAGTTTCAAAGATGTAGAGTCAAAAAGTTCCTAAAAATTCAAAATGTAATTTTACTCGATAATTGAAATTTTAAAAAATCGCCTAAGCTTTACAACTTTGAAACTTCGCAACTTTTTGAAAAAACACAAAGCGCAACATTAATCATAACCCTTTAAAATTCAACAAAGTAGAAAAAGCTAATTTTAAGCCAAAAAGCACATTTTGAAAGCCTGAAGTGTAACATTACATTAAATTTTTATTTAACTTTGTTTAAGAATTTTAGCAAAAATGTCAAACAAAATAAAAAACGTATTTACTATAAAAGACCTTGAAAACCTTTCTGGCATCAAGGCACACACCATACGTATATGGGAGAAGCGTTATGCTATCCTGCAGCCTATGCGTACAGATAGTAACATCCGTTATTATGATACGCATAATTTACAAAAACTACTCAATGTAAGCACGTTGAATTCTTTTGGTTACAAGATCTCGACGATTGCAAAAATGCCCGAAGAAAAGATTCCTGTGCTCGTAAAAGAAGTACTCTCTAATAAGAGTATGACCAACTATGTACTGAACAATTTTAAACTGGCCATGATGAATTTTGACCTGCCTTTGTTCTCTTCAACCTATGCCACTTTACAAACAGAAAAAACATTCAGGACTATATTTTTTGAATATTTTTTACCGCTTTTAGAAGAGATCGGCCTCCTCTGGCAAACCGGCACTATAACCCCTGCTCATGAGCATTTTATAAGCTCACTGATTAAACAGAAAGTAGCATCGAACTCTGAAAAACTGCAGCTTATTCCACCTACTAAAGCAGACAAGGTTTTTGTGCTCTACCTGCCTGAAAATGAAATTCACGAAATAGGCCTTATGGTTATAAATTATGAACTTTTACTCAATGGATACAGAACGATATATATCGGCGAAAGCATGCCATTGCACTTTGTAAAAGATATTAAAAACTACTTCGACAATATCACTTTCATCACCTACATAACATCGCAGCCGTACGCAGAAGACATGAACCGTTATGTAAAGAACAGTAAGACAGAACTGCTTGACGATAACGAGTCTAACCTATATATTTTTGGCAGGAATACGCAATATATCAACCCTTCCTTACTTGGCGATAATATCAAAATATTTGATTCGATACGGGAATTTTCAGATTTCTTACCCTTAACATAGATTTGTGAAGTTTTTGTTTAACTTTTTATTACATTTGTTAAACATGAAACAAAGAATCAATATATTAGGAGGCGGAATATCTTCATTATCAGCAAGTTGTTATTTATCACAACTCGGATATGATGTGACGATCTACGAAAAGAACAGTACCGTTGGTGGCCGTGCCCGTCAACTCCAAAAAGAGGGCTTCACTTTTGACATTGGCCCTACCTGGTATTGGATGCCTGACGTCTTTGAACGATTCTTTGCCGACTTTGGAAAGAAACCATCTGATTATTACAAACTTAAGAAATTATCCCCTGCCTACAGCGTATATTTTGATACTTTAGATTTTGTCACTATAGCTGATAATATGGATGTTATAGCCCAAACCTTTGAATCCATCGAAAAAGGTAGTGGTAAACAGCTAAAGGAATTTATAGCCGAAGCCAAAAGCAACTATGATATTGCTATAAAAGAGCTGGTATATCGCCCCGGAGAGTCTGTTTTTGAATTGGTTACCACACAGACAATGACTAAAGTAGGCCAGTTTTTTGGTAATATATCAAAAGATATCAGGAAGCGTTTTAAGAATAAGCGGTTGATATCGATACTGGAGTTTCCTGTATTGTTTCTTGGCGCAAAGCCCTCAGACACACCTTCTTTCTACAGTTTTATGAATTTCGCCGACTTTGGCCTTGGCACCTGGCATCCTGAAAACGGTATGTATAGTGTAGTGCAGGCGATGGAAACCCTTGCTAAGCAACTGGGTGTCAAAATAGTTGCCGATGCGAATGTGTCAAAAATAATCGTTGAAAATGGCAAAGCAAAAGCTATTATTGTTAATGGGCAAACCGTTGAAAGTGATATCATTGTGAGTGGCGCCGACTATCATCACACTGAGACACTGCTTGACAATCAGTATCGTATGTACAGCGAGAAGTATTGGGATAAAAAGACCTTTGCTCCTTCTTCCTTATTATTTTATGTAGGTTTCGACAATAAAATAGCTAATACAGGGCATCATACCTTATTTTTTGATACCGATTTTGACCTGCATGCCAAAGAGATTTATGACAATCCTAAATGGCCTGAAAACCCTTTGTTTTATGCGAGTTTTCCCTCTAAGACAGATGCGTCAGCAGCACCTGAAGGTAAAGAGGCAGGTATATTCCTGATTCCATTAGCACCTGGCATTGAAGACACTCCTGAATTGCGTGAAAAGTATTTTGATAAGATCATTTTACGTTTGGAAAAGCTTACACAACAGGATGTTAGAAAAAACATTATATTTAAGGAATCCTTCTGCCTGAATGATTTCGTAAATGATTATAACTCTTATAAAGGCAACGCCTACGGACTGGCTAACACCCTGCTGCAGACTGCCTTTTTGCGACCTAAGCTAAAAAGCCCTAAGGTAAACAACCTTTACTTTACAGGCCAGCTTACAGTTCCCGGACCTGGTGTTCCTCCTGCCCTTATATCAGGAAAACTCGTTGCCGGACTGATAGAAAAATACAACCCTACAATTGCTAAAACATCCCAAAAGCAACCTATATGAAAGCTATTTTTGATAAAATTTCGTTCGATTGCAGCAGGAATGTAACGAAGGCTTACAGTACCTCGTTCTCCTCTGCCGTACGTATGCTTGCCCCGTCAATCCGGCAGGATATATACAACATTTATGGTTTTGTAAGGTTTGCCGATGAGATCGTTGACTCCTTTCACGACTATGATAAAGAGCAGCTTTTTAACCTGTTTGAAAATGACCTTGAAAAATCAATTAACGACAAGATAAGCCTTAATCCTGTGCTTAACGCTTTTCAGCATACTGCGCATAAGTATCATATAGACAGCAGCCTTACGACTGCTTTTATGAAAAGCATGAAGCAAGATCTTGCTAAAAAAGACTACGCCTCTTTTGAAGAATATAATGAATACATTTACGGCAGCGCCGATGTTGTGGGCCTTATGTGCCTTAAGGTTTTTACAGGTAATGATACTGCACAATATGAAGAGCTAAAACCTTTTGCCATGCGCTTGGGCTCTGCATTTCAGAAGATTAACTTTTTACGCGATCTTAAGGCTGACACAGAGGACCTGGAACGTAATTACTTCCCAATGCTGAACCTTTCTGAAATGAATGACATTACTAAAGCCCATATCATTGAAGAGATTGAAGGTGATCTTGCCGAGGGCTATAATGGTATTGTTTGCCTTCCGGCGGAAGCAAAGTTTGGGGTATACACCGCCTATGTATACTATAAAAAGCTACTTAAGAAACTAAAAAATACACCACCTTTACAGATAAGGGCAACACGCATCCGCGTACCTGATTATGAGAAGCTTGGGTTGCTCGCTAAATGCTACCTTGATTACCGACTAAATATTATTTAAACATAAACACTATGTGGCTCTATATACTTGTTTTTGTACTTACTTTTTTCATCATGGAATTTATGGCGTGGTTTACGCATAAATACGTGATGCATGGCTTTTTATGGCACCTTCACGCCGACCATCACCGCAAGGACCACGACTCATGGTTTGAGCGCAACGATACCTTTTTTATCTTCTATGCACTTATAAGTATTGGTTTTTTTCTGTTGTGGCGTTATGAAATCCTTGAAATTGGCCTTGCCATTGGCTTAGGTATTTTTGCTTACGGATTGACCTATTTTTTGGTACACGATATCTTTATCCACCAGCGTTTTAAGATTTTCAGGAATGCCAACAGCCGTTATGGTAAAGCGGTACGTCGCGCCCACAAAATGCACCACAAACACATTAATAAAGAGCATGGCGAATGCTTTGGGATGCTGTTGTTTCCGTATAAATATTGGAAGAAATAACGCTTATTTTCTGTAAGTTTTATAGTATATTTACCATCAATCCGGTAAATAATGAAAACTATACTGCCTTACTTATCAATACCCTTCATTGCTGCATTATTCATCCAATGCAATTCCCCTGTAATCAAATCCGTGGCAACAAATGAATTCGGTTTTGATGCTGATTCTGGATTTATATTAAAACCCCAGGCCGAGCAGTTGCTACACAAAATATATCCTGATTCCACAGGTTTAACATTTGACTTAAAAGACAATGATAGCATTGGAAAATATTATAAAACATCATGGGGTAACATTTATTCTTGCATTGGCATTCCGGAAACTGCAACCCATATTGTTTGCGAAATTACGCCCAAAGGACTGATAGCTAAATCAGGACTATTTTACAGCGGAACGTCTCATTGTTGTTGGAGCAATCTTTATGAAGGTTTTCAAAAACATGGTAAATATTTTTCTATAAAAACCTGTGGTACAGGTTCGGGTTTTTGTTCTTCAGAACTTTTTATCTTTGATAGGCTTAAATCTCAGGAAGAGCAAAACTCAATTTTACAATTTGCCTGGCAATCTTTTTGTTCAGGAGGAGCCTGTAATCTATATTCTGACATGAAAATAAAAAATGATATAGTATACATGCATTACACTCTTGAAAAAGGTGAACAAGATGATGAAGGTGAATTTAAAATTAGAGAAACTAAATACTTTGACATCCACTATACTAAAAAAGAATCAAAATGGATTTCACCGGACACAATCAAACTTAATGATTTTCGATATTAAAGAGATTTCTCCACTCCATTGCATTCCGGTCGAAATGACAGTACGTTATATATATAACAAAAAATCCCCATCAGTTTAACCCGATGGGGATTTTTGTTCACTAAGATTCAAATTATTTTTTTGTTTTTGGCTTCATGATATCCATTAGGGGCTGAAGCTGTCCGCTGCTAAAGTTTGATTTCTGAAGCAGGCCAACTATGGTCATTACATTTTGCGGTGTCATATCGTCGCCCAGCACCCTTACTACCCCAAAGCCTGTATCTTTTTGGTTTAAGAAAAGTACGCATTCTTCAAGATGCTCACCCTCGCCTTTTGTATTTACCGAGATACCTCCTTCGCCAAAGTTCATCTTCATCAGTTCATCGTAATTATCAGACTTCAAAAGATTGTTTACTTCTGTTTTTTGCTTATTGAACTCAGCAGCATTTTTATCATTCCTTTTAAAGATAAGCACATTAAGCTTTTGCATAGATTCCAGCGCTTTGCTTTCATCGGCAGTCAGCTTCATTTTATCATTTTTGAGGAAACCCGTTCCTACATCTAAAGTTATAAAATCTTTAGACTCGGTGTTTTTTACAAAATACTTTTGAAGCGTTGGCTTTTGGTCACACGATACCAATACAAGCATCATAAGGCCCAGTAGATACAAATTGCGTTTCATGGCTGTTATTATTTTTTAGAAGCTTTTTTAAGTGCGCTGCCGCCCGGTAAATCTAAGCGGTCAGTAAGGAAAGACAGTTCGTTAAGGTCAAAGTTGCCGGTAAGCGACATTAAGACCGTGCTGTCTTTAGGGCCGCCGCCTTCAATAAACATAAGCATTTCTTTTACCTGCGATACCTTAGCCCCGCTCTTAACATAGATTTTAATGGTTTTACCACCTTCATTGATACGCATAAGCTCTTCAAGCGGATTTGATTTAAGGTAACCGCTTACCGTACTTTTCATATCAGAAATGATCTTGCCGTTCTTAGTACTAAACACTTTAAGGTTGTTAAGCTTTTTAATAAGGTCAAGGTACTGTTGGGCATCTTTTTCTTTGGGATCCATTTTTACGCTTCCCATAAGTTCGAACATCTTCCTGTTCACGATTACTGCATCCACGCCGTCTTTCTCAAACTTGTCAAAAGCAGTAGTTTGCGCAAAGATTAAAGATGGTAAAACTGCCAATAGTAATGTGATTATAAACTTTTTCATTTTCGTTGCTGTTGTTGTATTACTTTGTTTCTGTTATCCGGTATTATTTAACGCCCTTGTCGCCCTTAAAACCTTTAAAATCTTTTAGTTTCTGTATATCCTTAAGGTCTACATTTCCTGTAAAAGACGCCAGTATTGCAGCTTCTTTCTTATCGTCATTCTCTATAAAAATAAGACCTTCCTTTATGATAGATTCTTCGGCGCCCTGTTTTCCATAGATCTTGATTTTTAAGCCTTTATCGGTAATGCTCATCAGTTCATGTAAAGGATTGCTCTTCAGATAATCTGCAGTAGCTTCTTTAAGCTGTTTCTTGTATTTTTTCTCTCTGGTAGTATATAGTTTAAGGTTATCTACACTACCGGCAAGGTCAAGAAGGTCTTTTGTTTTTTCTCCTTTTGCAGAATCTTCAAGGCTGCCAAACATCTGGAACATTTCTTTATTGATGGTTACACTTTCTATACCATCTACATCTTCAAATTTACTGAATGCGGTAGTTTGTGCAAAGCTTACAAACGGCAGGGCTGCCAGTACCACAGTTGTTATGAATTTTTTCATGACTTTTATTTTTTTGATTTTACTTTTCTTGATTGTGATTCTTTTGATGATTCTTTAAAAATTACGTCTTTAGACTTGTTGTATTCTCCGGTAACATACTGTACGCTACCTACACCTACATTTACATTTTTAGACAACATATTAAGCGCTTTCTGAGTTTCTCTGTAAGCTACTTCCGGATCGTTGAAAGTGCCCAGGTCGTCATTTTGCGCAGGCTGCTGCGAATTATATAAAGTAAGCATTCCGCCAAGGAGCACAACACTTGCCGCTACTGACAGCCATCCGCCATAATTTCTTTTGGTTTTTAATGGCAGTGGTTTGTCAAAGCGCTGTTGTTCCTGGTTAGATAAATATCCAAACAAAGGCCTGTATTGCTCCAGTTGTGGCGCCACATCCGGTGAAGAGAAGTAAAGCTTTAAATCCTTTTCTTCTGCAATGCTGGTTTCTCCGTCAAAATATTTATTTAGTAATTTTTCAATTGTTTGTAATTCCATAGCTGTGTGTTTTTGTAAGTTCTTCCCTCAATGTTTTCCTTGCTCTGGAGAGCGCCACTCTAACGGCGGTCTCATTCATATCCATAATTTTGGCAATCTCTTCAAATTCATATTGTTCTACATCCCTCATTTGCAGAATCATCTTCTGTTGTTCGGGCAGTGTTTCCATAATTTTTTCAACCCAGCTCCAGCTGTCACGGTCTTCCGTTTGCTGCTGAAGCCCCGCCTGCCTGTCGGTATAGTTACTGTGAACTATGCGCATCTCTGAAGCACGCTTAGACTTTAACTGGTCCAGGCAGTAATTTTTCGTCATGGTCATTGCTAAGGCTTCTACACTCGAATAAGACTCAAGCTTACCCTTATTGTTCCACAGCTTAACCAAAACCTCCTGCGTAGCATCTTCTGCCTCCTCGGTGCTAACAAGCAGCCTTTTTGCCAACCGGAATACCCGGTCTTTAAAAGGAGTGATGACATTCATGAAATCTGACTGATTCATAATCGGCCTGTGGTTTGTTATTGGTTTATAAAAGGAAGACGAATAGTAACTATTTTTGTTACAAGCATATTAAAAATAATTAAATTTACGTTCTTTTACTAAACAAAAACGCCGGATGAAAAAGATTAAACTACTCTTAGCGAGCCTTGTACTGGCTGCTTTTGCTTTTCAGGGATGTGAAGATATGGACGACAATGCCGTTCCTGTAAACGATTTTATATGGAAAGGCCTTAACTTATATTACCTGTGGCAGGAAAATGTGCCTAATCTGGCCGATAACCGTTTTGCCGATCAGGGACAGCTTAATAATTTCCTTGAAGGGTATTCAAGTCCGGAAAGCCTTTTTGAAAGCCTTTTGTACAGAAAATATTCTGACGGAACAAATGCCGACCGCTTTAGTGTAATCTTTTCCGACTTTAATGTGCTTGAAAATGTATTACAGGGCGTTTCTACCAGTAATGGTGTAGATTTTCAACTTGTGTACGAAGATGAAAGCCAAAGTAATATCTTTGGTTATGTACGCTACATATTACCTAATACCGATGCTGCAAATAAAAACATCAAACGTGGCGATATATTTTACGCTGTAAATGGCACACAACTTACTGTAAGTAACTATCAGGCACTTTTAGGGCAGACTTCTTATACCTTAAGCCTTGCTACGTATGTAGACAAAACTGTTGTACCTACCGGAGAAACTGTAGAGCTTACAAGAGCTGAATATGCAGAGAATCCAGTATACACTACCAAGGTCGTAGAAAACGGAAGCCATAAAATAGGTTACCTTATGTATAATGGCTTTTACGGTAATTATGATGTTGACCTTAATAATGCCTTTGGAGAGCTTGCTACTGCCGGCGCAAACGAGCTTGTACTTGATTTACGCTACAATGGCGGTGGTTCTGTGCGCACAGCTACTTATCTTGCCAGTATGATAACAGGCCAGTTTAACGGACAGCTTTTTGCAAAACAACAATGGAATGCAAAACTACAAGCCTATTACGAAGATAAAAATCCGGATGCCCTTTTAAATCTTTTTTCAGATAAACTGAGTAATGGCAACACTATAAACAGCCTTCATCTTAACAGGGTGTATATTATAGCTACAGATGCTACTGCTTCTGCCAGTGAGCTTGTAATTAACTGCCTTAAGCCATACATAGATGTAATATTGATTGGTGAAACAACCGTAGGTAAAAACGTAGGGTCGGTAACATTGTATGACTCTCCTACCTTTTCTAAAAAAGATGTAAACGGAAGCCACCGTTATGCCATGCAACCTATTGTTATAAGAACTGTAAACAAAGATGGTTTTGGCGAATACAGCAATGGCATTACACCAACTATAGAACATAAAGAAGATCTAAGTAATTTAGGTATATTAGGTGATGCTACAGAACCCTTATTTGCCGAAGCTATTGCTAACATTACAGGAACAGGAGGAAGAACAGGCGGAAGATTTGAATCGGTTAAAAAGCCGAAGAGCTTTAAGAACTCTAAAAATATGCGCCGCTTTGGTACAGAGATGTATATTGACGAAATGCCTGCAGGTTCGTTAGAACTGGTTAGGCAATTACAATAAGCATAACCACAAAATAGAAGAAGGCTCCCGTTGCAACGGGAGCCTTCTTTAGTAAAAACAATTGGTGTCTAAACCTTTATTTATAACAATAATTAATCGTTAAAATAGAATCCGTTTGCTCCAACACCTGCGTTGTAAGTATTAAGCAAAGATCCTGTTAATGAATAAACATATGCTTTACTGTCTGAGGCAAAATCACCTGCATCAGATACATATATTTTACCATCGTGAACATTAAACCCATACATAGCTCCGAAATCAGAGGTAGAAGTATATGTTAGCACTTTAGTCGCTTGTGTAGCTGTTGTAGCATTCTTATCAAGCGCATATACAGACGTATCATTTGTAAAGTAAATTTTATCACCTTCAATTGTAAGGTGAGAAGAACCTTCAAGGTTTTCCGGTAATGCAATTGTAGAAGTTATCTGGTTGTTAGAAAGGTTTATCTTGAAGATATTGCTTATACCAAGTACATATAGTGTACCATCTTCTTCTTCAAAAGAGTCAGGAGAATCATTAAGTTCGATAACTTTTTCTATAGTATTGTTTGAAGGATTATAAACACTTACAGCACTACCGTTTCCGTACGATCCGTTAGCAATATATACCTTACCGTTTTCTTCTGTTATCTTATCAGACCAGTCACCTATTACAAATTTAGTTGTAGTATAGCTTGTAAGGTCTATTATAGTAAGAAAATCATCATTACCGCTGGCAAATCCTGCATTATTAACAATATAAGCTTTACCATTTACTACCGTACCGTATCTTGGATTATCTAGGTTGGTATCAACAGTTGCTATACTTTTAAAAGAATATCGGTCTACAATAGTAACTTTATTAGCCTGTCCTGAAACGATAAATATTCTGCTATCATCCATAAACAAAGACTGTAAGTAAGATCCTGTTTCTGTAGCCGATGGATTTTCAAGTCTAAAGATGTCAGCTACAAATGTACCATCTTCTTTAATAAAGCTTACGCTTGCAGTAGATGGGTCACCGTTACCTTCATTAAGTACAAACGTACCATTGTCATACGTTCCCTGAGGCTTGTTGCTTTCGTTATCATCGTCACTACAAGATACAAAAAGTACCGAGCCTGCAAATAGAGCTAAAAATAATCTGGTTAGTTTCATTTATTAAAAATTTAGGGTTAAATACACATTATAATTTCTTCCGGGCAGTGGCCTGCTGGCTACACTTACATAATCTTTACCAAATACATTAAGTACCTGTACACCAAGGCTTGCAACATCCTTTTTACCAAAACTGTATTCAAGTCCAATATTGCCTACAGTATAGCTGTCTATGTTATACAGCGAATTGTTGTCAGATCTTGTAAATACTTCTCCGTTGTAAAGGAACTGATAGTAAGCACTCAGTTTTTTAAAACTGTACGAAAGTGATGCCGTTGCTTTATGGTATGGCACATAAATAAGCTGTTTACCGGTATCCTCATTTTCAGATACGGTGTAGCCATAGGTACCGTTGATACCTATTTCATTATCGCCAAATTTCTTTGTATAATTTAAGATCGCTTCAAGTCCGTAGGTTTTTACCCTATCGGTATTCATTGGTCTCCAAACACTTCCTGTAGGGAGCCAACGCAGCATATCTTTAAGTTTTATGTAATATCCTGTAAGGGTAAAGGTGATGCCTTTATGGGTAAACTCATTACCTATCTCCCCTTGCCATGACGATTCAGGTTTCAGGTCTAAGTTGCCTGCGCCTTTCCAGTACAGGTCATTAAACGTAGGTATCCTGAAGTTTTTGGACGCATTAAGCTTAAGTGTGTAAAAAGGGAAGAATTTATATCTTGCACCTGCCGAAAACAATACCGGGCTTTTGTAATTAGACGTTACCTCTTTTCGTACCCCTGATTCATAAGAAAATGCTTCTGTTACCTGATGTTTTATCAATAAGCTTCCTGCACCAATCTGTCTGTCTTTACCATTAATATCGCTACCAAAGCCTTTGTTCTGCATAAAATCGAATACTGTATTTATGCTAAAGCCATGTCCTGCATTATATGCAAGATCATATTTTCCGATGATCGATTCCACCCTGCCATAAGAATGCCCGTCATCTTTTATATTATCGTAGTATTTATACTCTTCTTTAAGAAAAGCAGCTTTAACCTTAGAAGTGAATTTACCATAGGTACCATCCCACTCCAGCATATTGCGGGTATTTGTATCCTTATATTTTGTTTTTGATTCCGAAGGAAATATCAACGAAAAGTGCCTTTCACCGTCAAAAAAGTAACTATAAAACTTAAGAATGTTATTTTCATTCAGTTTATAGCCTACAGCCATGTTCATGCTGTTATTGTAGTATTGCCCATTAAGGTTTTTACCCTTACCATTTACATATTCATAATCGTTATCCGAATTATTTCTTGTAAAACTAACCGATGCCGAGAATTTATCCGAACCTACGTTTGCTTTATAATGATACCCCTGCGTATTAAAACTACCATAATTAACACGTACTGTATTGGTAAACTTGTTGCCAAAAGTCAGGTCGTTGTTAAGATGGATGCTTCCGCCAATAGCACTCGTACCATAAATTACACTTCCCCCACCTGCTTTTACGCTTATAGAGGTAAAATCCCGTGTAGATATGGTATTAAAATCGGTCTGTCCTAAAAGTTGCGAATTGATATTAATCCCGTTCCAGAGCACAGCTGTTTGTTGTGCGGTCGTTCCCCTGAACGATGGCGAAGACACCATGCCAAGTCCGTTTTCTTTAAAATAGATAACCGAGTTGTAATTAAGCAGCGAAGTAAGCGAAGAAGCATTTTTGTTGATTACCGAATCATTAAGCTTCAATACCGATTGTGATGTTGAGTAATCGCGAAGCTGACTATCTGATATAATAACTTCTTTAAGGGCAATAGTATCATTTTGCGCCTGTATAAACTGGCACATTAAAATGAAAATTGGTAAAATGAGTTTTTTCAGCGTCATAATGCGTAAGCCTTTTTTCCCGAAAGCTTCCTATTAGTTACACCTAAGGCAGGTCTCCTGGCTTGCGTACTGTTGTTTACCTTCCCGTGACTGATTCACAGTGGTTTGTAGTTTACAACAGCCTCCCATTTTAGCGGAATTAGCTTACAGTTGCGGGAACAGCTCAGGTATTAAACCTGATTCCCTTTTAATGTGATGGCGTAAAAAAACATCACAACCTTAAGTGGATGCAAATATAGTACTATTGTTGATATATTTAATTTATACATTTGCATCTACTGATTATTTTTTATGAGAAACCTATATTCTATACTTTTTTTTGTAGCATTCATAATTACAGGCTGCAAAAATGAAACTACTCCTGTATCTGTCAAAAGCGCCGAAATTACTAATGCTGTAACGCATGCTAAAGGCTTACAAATATACCATTATGATGGCTATACTGTAGTAAAAGTTACCAACCCGTGGCCGGATGCAAAAAATGCATATACGTATGTAATGCAAAAAAAAGGAGGGATAATTCCTGACAGCCTTAAAAATTACACAACTGTTCAGGTACCGCTTAAAACAGTGGTAGTAACCTCAACAACACATATTCCTTCACTGGAAGCACTGGGCGTAGAAAACACACTCGTAGGTTTTCCAGGTACTGATTTTATTTCGTCAAAATGCACAAGGTCACGCATCGATAGCGGTAAGGTAAAAGAAGCAGGTGCAAACGAAAACCTTAATACCGAAGTAATGATAGACCTTGCTCCTGACGCCGTTGTAGGCTTCAGCATAAGCAGTAATAATAAATCGCTTAACAGCATTGAAAAAAGCGGAATGAAAGTATTGTATAATGGCGACTGGACAGAACAAAGCCCGCTTGGCAAAGCCGAATGGATCAAATTTTTTGGCACACTATACGATCAGGAAGATAAGGCCGATAAACTTTTTGCCGATATAGAAAAAGCATACAGCGAAGCCGTTACCCTTGCCCAAAAAGCAATAACGAGGCCTACCGTCTTAGGTGGCGCTATGTTTCAGGATCATTGGTATTTACCGCAAGGCAAAAGCTGGGCAGCACTGTTCTTAAAAGATGCTAAAGCCGATTACCTTTGGGCCGATACCGATGGTACAGGCAGTCTTAGCCTTGCTTTTGAAACCGTACTGGACAAAGCCGAAAATGCCGATGTATGGATGGGTCCCGGACAATTTACAAGCCTTAAGGAAATGACAGATACCAATCCGCATTATGCACAGTTTAAAGCATTCAAAACTAAAAACGTATATTCGTACAGCAGTAAAAAAGGCGCAACAGGAGGCATATTATATTTTGAACTCGCACCTAACCGCCCCGATTTAGTGCTTAAAGACCTTATAAGTATTTTCCACCCGGAATTACTACCGGGGTATGAACTTCATTTTTTTGAAAAACTAAACTAACCGTCTTGTACAATAAAAAAAGGAACATAGCTGTCTTTACTTTTCTGGGTTTAGCCTTGCTATTCCTGTTTTTAGTAAACATAAGTTTAGGATCGGTAAATATTCCGCTTAAAGATGTTTTCATGAGCCTTACAGGTAGTGAAGCATCTAAAAGTAGCTGGGAATATATTGTTGTAAACTACAGATTACCAAAGGCCATTACAGCCATACTTACAGGCATGGGATTATCTATTAGCGGATTGCTGATGCAAACCCTGTTTCGTAATCCGCTTGCAGGACCTGATGTATTAGGACTAAGTTCTGGCGCAAGCCTTGGCGTAGCCTTCGTCATACTGGGTGCGGGATTTATGCCTACTGTACTTGCAGGATTTTTTCTGTCGCCATATGGTATAGTACTGGCATCAACAACAGGCAGTTTTCTTGTATTGCTGGCTGTACTTGTGGTTGCACAAAGAATGCGCGATACTATGGCCATACTTATTATAGGGCTTATGTTTTCAAGTTTTACAGGAGCTATTGTAAATGTGCTTACGTTCTTCAGCAGTGCAGAACAGCTGCAAAAATATACCTTTTGGACTTTAGGAAGCCTTGGCAACCTGCCGTGGGAACATATCATTATACTTGCTGTTACCTGTTTTATGGGTTTGTTTATGGCTGCCCTTTGTATAAAACCACTTGACGCGCTGCTTTTAGGCGAACGCTATGCCAAAAGCATGGGAATAAACTTTAGCCGAACCAGGCTTATTATAATACTGGCAACAAGCCTGCTTACAGGTACTGCTACTGCTTTTACAGGTCCAATCGCATTTATAGGACTTGTAGTGCCACACATTGCAAAACTGGTTTTTAAAACAAGCAGCCATCTTGTGCTATATGGTGCAACATTATTGTTAGGCGCAATTATACTTTTAGTCTGCGATACTTTTACCCAGGTACCGGGCAGCGAATTTGTACTCCCTATAAACGCAATTACTTCTATAATAGGTGCTCCAATAGTAATCTGGCTGTTAATGCGTAAACAAAAAGAAACCCATGCCTAAGCCATGAAAAAAGGAAATGTTATACTTTCGGCACACGATATGAGCATCGGCTACAGGGCTAAACAGCAACAGGCTGTTATTGCTAAAAAAATCAATCTGACATTTACTGAAGGCAGCCTTATTGCTATGATTGGTGCTAACGGCATAGGGAAATCGACATTGTTGCGCACGCTTACAGGCATACAAAAACCGCTAGCCGGCGAAGCAATGCTTAATGGCAAAAACATAACGTCATACAATGCAAAAGAACTGGCACAAAACCTAGCCGTTGTTTTAACCGAAAGCCTCCCTCCAAGTAACCTTACTGTTTTTGAGTTGGTTGCACTTGGGAGGCAGCCTTATACCAACTGGTTGGGTTCGTTGAGTCCTGAAGATCTTAAAAAAGTAAATAAGGCTATTGCGCTTACGCAAATAGAACACCTGCGCGACAAAAGGCATTATGAAATAAGTGACGGTCAACTGCAAAAAGTGCTAATTGCGCGTGCCTTATCTCAGGATACGCCACTTATAGTACTCGATGAACCTACTACCCATCTTGACCTTCTGCATAAAGTAAACCTTATTCGTCTGCTTAAAAAACTGGCACACACTACAGGCAAATGCATACTCTATTCTACTCATGACCTTGACCTCGCCCTGCAATTAAGTGACGAAATTGTGGTTATGACCACTGATACTATTATTCAGGATACTCCTAAAAACCTCATCGAAAATAATGTTTTTGATACGCTTTTTAACGATAAAAACATTCGTTTTGATGCAGAAAAAGGTGGATTTACCATAAATGGAAATTAGCTTTAACAAAAGCTAAACACAAAGAGGTTTTATAATTGATTATATTTACGTATCAACTTTAAAACCAAACTTACTATGGCCAGCAAATTCACACTCGATTACACAGGTGACAAAGAACAACTACTTTCAAAAATTAAAAGCGCCATCGGCGAAAAAGGAATACTGAAAGGAGACAGCCAACTTGGAAATTTTCAGGGCAGCACGCCTCTTGGCAATATAGAAGGTTCTTATAATATTGAGGGCGATACCATTACTGTTAACATAAGCGACAAACCATTTTTATTGTCTACAGGCATGATTAAAGACGAATTTGAAAAAGCCCTTAAAAAAGCATAACGATGCCCAAATTCCTTACTTTACTTTGCTGTTTTATCGCTATAGTGGCAAAAGCACAGCCACAACTTGAACTTACTACAGGAACATTTGCACCTGTAGAAGTAAGTATTCCGTCAACACCTAACGAGAAGCTCATTGAAACATCCAAATCGTGGGCAAATGAATTCAATAAAAGGCAAAAAGGTGCTGATGTTAGCGATGTTACAGCCAACTCAATGACTATAAGTGCTTATAAAAAAAATGCTTTTTTTATAAGAAATAAAGGGGAAACATTTCAGTATGCTATCCAATACACGATAAAACTGAAGTTCAATGTCAATTCATATACATTACAGTTTAACGTAACTGATATTTATACTGATCAGGACAGACTTGTAGAATATAAACTGCCCAATTATTATACATCAGACGGGGAATTTAAAGATGGTTACAATACAATTAAGCCTTCGTTAGAGAGAACCGTAAACGACATTGTTACTTCACACTACAATTTCCTCCTGAATTTCAGGTAAACAATTACTAATTAAAAAACATTGCTATGATATCAGGAACAGACGACCCAAAAGATCTTGGCGCACAAAAATTCAATAACTCTGAAAAACAGGGTGAAAAGAACGAAGGCTTTAGCGGTGAGAACCTGCCAAAGAACTACGATCCAAGTAAAGGAAAACTTAAAACGGAGTTGGACAAAGATACCGACGGTTCTACCGAAACGGTAAAAAGAGCCCGCGATGTAGATGAGAAGAAAGCGCCAGCGGTTAGCCAGAGCGATAAAACAACACGCGATGACGGTGCTATAGTTGATAAAAGCCGTGGTACTGCAAACGAAGCAGAAGAGATTGAGACTGCCGAAAACCGCGATTTTAATTCAGACACCGAAGAAGACCGTTATCCTGCATCGCATCCTGATAATAAAAAACAAAGGGGAAATATTAACCCCGGAAAGTAGTATAAAAAAAGCCACTAAATTAGTGGCTTTTTTTATACACATAGATTTCTATGTGCTTTGTCATTCTGAGCGAAGTGCAACGGAGTCGAAGAATCTCTGATTCAGAAAAGAATACAAAATTTCTCTACTCCGTTGCACTTCGGTCGAAAAGACAAAAAAATAGCCACGAACGTGATCTCATCAATTAAATTAGTGCTAATTTATGTAATTCGTGGCTTAACTATTATACTTCATTTGTAAACTGTATGTTTGCGTGCAGTTTAATATCTTCACCCAATACAAGCCCGCCTGTTTCGGTAACATCCGGAGCATGGATACCAAAATCATTACGATTTATTGTTCCTGTAAACTCAAAACCTGCCCTGTTTATACCAAAACCATCTTTGGCTTCTCCGCCAAAAAGAACATCAAGCGTTACTGGCTTTGTAATACCTTTTATAGTAACATTTCCTGCAAGCTTATATTTATCTCCCTCTATATGAGTAAATGACGTAGACTTAAAATCGATTTGCGGATAAATATCGGCATTAAAAAAAGTATCCGATTTTAAATGCTCATCCCTTACATCGTTATTAGTATCTACACTGTAAACATCTATACTGAAGTTTATAGAAGCATCATTAAAGTTATCGTGCTGCTTTGTTTCTAATGTTCCCGAAAAAACATTAAATGAACCTGTTACCGTAGAAATAACAAGGTGCCTTATTTTAAAATGTATTTCTGAATGTGCTATATCCAGTACCCATTTATTTGTTGCCATAATGTGTTATTAAATTAGTGATAGCCTAAAGTTAAGCATAAAAGCTGTTTTGAAAAAACTTTTACGCGTAAAGCCCTGTTAAACGGATGCTAATTTAAGTCCAGACACATTCCTGCACACAAAATTCTGCGTGAATTGTTTGTTAAACTTCTAAGCAATAACTAAAAACCGAATTTGTTAAACCTGCTATTTCATTAGCTATACCATTGACTGTTAAAGCTTTTTATAACGTTTTAAATAAAAAGGAACGTTAATTATCAACCCATTACCTTACTACTCTGCCGAACTTTGTAATGTAACCTTTTAAAACAATTGTCATGGCAGATAAAAACCAAACTCCGGCACCTAAAGTATCAAGCAAGTCTGATCAGAAAGATGTAAAACCATCAGAATCCAATCTGAAGAAAACAATGGCTGAAGCCGAAAAAGGAGCAGCAAAGAAAATGACAGCTACTAAAACGCCTCAAAAAATACAAGAGGGCGATACAACAAAAAAGAAAAGAGAATATTAACAACCAAACTATTATATTATGTCTACAAACAACAACAATGACAATCGTGAGTGGAATGACCGCGATCGTCAAAACAACAACGAAAACACAGGTAACATTGGTAACCAAAATGAATCACGTAACATGAACAGCCGTGATAATGATTACGAAAGTAACCGCACCAGCTCAATGGGTCGCGACAATGACAGAAGCTATACAGAGTCTGACGTAGATTCGCGTTCTGCTGATTCAAAAGGATCAAGAACGTATAATGAAGACGAAGATACCTGGGAAGAAGAACAAAGAATGGGCGGTACTTCATCTAATCGTGGTACAGAAAACAACGACTGGAACCAAAATGACCAGATGCAACGCAGCCCGGGAAGATCAAACAGTGAAGACCAGCGTGATGCTTCATCAAGCGACTATTACAGCGACAGAGATGAAGAAAGAAGACGCAACGATAATAGCAGTCATAGTAATAACGGCGACGACTTTTAGTTCTACTTTGTTAAAATATTTTTGAGTTATGAATTAGAGGTACGAACCATTTACTGATTCCGAACCTAATTCAAAAAGGGGCAGTCTAAACATATTAGACTGCCTTTTGATTTTTATACCCTGCGGTGATCCGGTTTCCAGTTTTTTATAGAACGCTTTATGGCATCTGCCGAAAGTTCTTCGTTAATCGCTTTCTTTATAAGGTGCAGCAATTGATCGTCCTGTGCAAAACGAAGTGCAAACAACTGGCCTTCGCTAAGCATACCTTCATACATTTCCAGTCTTTCGCCTGTAGTGGCAAAAAAGCGGTAGCGTAGTTCCAGTAATACAATCCTGTTTTGCAGGGTCAAGGCATAGTGCTGACGCAACATAAACGCCAGGCAGGTAATTACTGCTACAAGAACACATAAAAATATCCATATAAGCCTGTGCTCTTCGTTTGTAACCACTTTAAAAATTGCAAAATTAAAAAGCACCATCATTAACGGATAAAACACAAAATGATGTGGTGTATAAAAGCGTATATGGTTTTTGTAATTTTGCTCAGCCATTGTGATGTTGTTTTTTTGGTATAGTAAGGTAGTGATTTATGCCGGACTATGTAATTCGTTTGCCTTCGGCACTTGCCTGTAGTAATTTTTCAAATCGCGACTGCTTTGTTTTTTCCTGCTTTGCCGAAACAATAAGATGAAACATCACTTTTCTGTAGGATGGTGCCTGTTTCATAAAAAACTCCCACGCA
>Ga0157370_10001787_pt1 | contig 26507 bp, 20 predicted proteins | sample C35metaG_FD_113463 | JGI IMG/M metagenome (GOLD analysis project Ga0157370, IMG submission 113463) | Corn rhizosphere microbial communities from Kellogg Biological Station, Michigan, USA - C3-5 metaG | ecosystem: Host-associated > Plants > Roots > Rhizosphere > Soil | place: USA: Michigan...
GGATTATCCAAGATTTAGGTTTGGTATTAGCGATGAGTTTAAAAAAGGCCAGCAGGTAGATTATGTATTGGGCGAATGGAGCGAAGAAGAAAAAGCCAAACTATCCGAAAGGCTTGATATGGCTTCGGAGGCTACCAAATCATTTGTGCTTTCAGGACTTGCAAATACCATGAGTACTTACAACGGAAAATAATTACTACTAAAATATAAGCCACGAATTTTACTACTTCAGGTTCATTGATTGTGAAATTCGTGGCTTTATCATTAAGCTAATTTAACCTTAAAAAGCAAATTCATTTACAGCTTCGACTGCTTTAAGTAGTGCAGTCTCCGGCCCTTGGGGCATTTTAACTCCTTCGGCACGGAAAGTTGTAACATCGGTCATTCCTAAAAAGCCTAAAAGATTCTTTAAAAATGGCACTGAAGAATCATAAGCACTCATTGGCCCTTCAGAATATATACCTCCCGATGCTACAGCCAAAAACACTTTCTTACCGCTAACAAGTCCTATAGGCCCCTGCTCACCATAACTAAAGGTAATACCTGCCCTTACAATATGGTCTAGCCATGCTTTAAGCGTAGACGGAATATTGAAATTATATAAAGGCACCCCTATTACTACAAAATCAGCAGTCATAAGATCGGCTATTGCCGTGTCAGAATAATGTGCCGCACCCTGCTGTTCGGCTGTACGAAGTTCCGCAGGCACCTGAAAGGCATTAAAATGCGCTGCTTCAAGATGTGGCAGCGGATTTTTAGCCAGATCGTAGGTTTTAACCACACTACCCGGATATACCGACTGGATTCGGGCTATGATGGCATCTGCCAGCTTTATGCTATACGAGTTTTCACCGCTTATGCTCGATGTGATATTGAGTATACTTTTCATTTTGTTTCGTTTAATAATATGAAACAAATTTATATACACCGGTAAGCGGTTTTACGCCACTATAACTGTTGATAGGGCTATCATTGGGTATAGTGGCTACTTAACACCAAAACAAAAGAGGTAAATATACCTGTCAGCTTATAAATATAAATAATTACATTAGCGGAAGAATCTTACATTTTCAAACTATGAAAATACAATTAGGTATAATCCTGACCTTAATATTCACGGTATTTGCTTATGCCCAGCAGCCTGATAAAAAATCTGATTGGGAAAAACACATGAAGACCGCCGAATCCTTTTACACTGATAAAAATTATACAGAAGCCATTAAATATTTCACCAAAGCATTAGATAATAATCCAAAAGAAAAGACTGCGCTACTTAAAAGAGGAACTAGTTATCTATTCCTTCAGGATAATAAAAATGCCTTTACCGATTTTTCTGCCCTGTTAGAAATCGATGAGAATAATGGTTCCGCTTATTATTTAAGGGCGTTATCTAAATTTAATTTGGCAAGGGATGGCGAAACTGTTGATGGTGAACAAACCCGGTCGGCATGCGATGATCTCTTTATGGCAAAACAGTTAGACTACCCTACAAATTATGAAGTTTTCAGCTTAGTGTGTCCTAACCTATAACAAAAATAGATATTGTCTCCAGCAAGTTTACGGCTGGAATGCTAATCTTACCTTATCCATTTACATCATCAACAATTTCCACCAACACATCTAGAACACGCCCCCCTTTTAAAGCCATTATATTAATTTTTAAGCATAAATTAAACAAAAAACAACCTTCGGGGTTGTTTTGTTATAAAGTAAAATAAATTAAGTAATTGATTATAAATTATTATGCCTTTTAATAATTGCCTACCAACACATTCGAAGTATTACTGTATTTTTTTAGTCGTTCGTTATTATAAATTTGATATCTAAAAAGTAATACTTTAAAATGTTCTTTTAGAATAATTATTCATTGTCTACAATTTCTATTTCTGGATACAAGTCGCTGATTATTTCAATACAATAGTCATTTGAAAAAACAGCAAAGTGATATATCAAATCAGCACCTCCAATAACGAAAAAGTCTTTAGATAAATTTTGAATATCGTTAAAAAAGGAGGAATTTTCTATGAGATAGAAAACATTCCCATTTTGTTCCTTTTCATTGAGAATTTCCCAATAGTCGAGTAAATAAGATTCACTAGTTATTCTATATGAAATAAATCTTTTGAAATTTAACTTTATCTTAAATTTATTTGAAATTAATTTAACAATTAAACTGGAATCAAATATTATCTTATCGACATAAATATCTAATAAATCCCTATTTTTTAAATTTTCAATATTCCAGACTTTAAAGTTATTGGCTCCCATATCTAATTTTAGTTGTTTGTCCATTACTTCCTTTAGGAGGCATAATTTCTAATGTTGGCATGGGAACTGATCCTTTTGCATTACCACTAAACAGTTACTCTTCTTTTATCAGGTAAAATTCCCGTCATGCCTTAAAAATTTACCATTTATTTAGTAACGTTTGAAGGTCTTAATGAATTAAATTCCCCAACTCGCGCGAGCATCTTGCTTGTGCCAGACGAGTCGCAATATACAACAGATTTCAAAATTTTTACATTGTTATTAATAACACCTTTTTACTTATCATCATCATATAAACAGAAAATTTATACTTTAGATGAATGAAAAAGTTAAGTTTTATACTACTATCCATAATGTTGCTTTTTTCCTGCACTGCGCAAAGAAAAGCTGCCCGGTCATGGAAAGACTATACTGTACAATCGCCATGCCCTCCTAAAAGCGAATGTTACCTTGAAATCACAGAAAACAAAAGCCTTTTAGTAAAGACCGATGACACCGGGCACATCTATTACAACCTACAGGACACACCCGGTACAAACGTGGTAAAATACATTTACAAAACCATAACAGATCCTAAGCTACAGGATGCCGGCTATAGCGAAAGCCTGATTTTTGAGACAAATGGCAGTTCGTTTAACTATACTGATATGGATATCCAAAAGACAAAAATGCTTTTTAACGTGCAGTGTTTTTGCCGTGGCAAGGCCGGATTGCGCAAAGTAAAAAAAGGAATAGCAAAGTATGACGGCAAAAAATTACTCATAGAAATACCTGCCCTTGTAGAAGGCCAAAACACGAAACAAGTTGCCATTTCTTTTAAATAACGTTGTCATTTTACGGTTTTGCGCCAAATACGCCAAATTATTCCTTAATTTTTGAGGTGTATAATACCTTATTTGAATAGAGATAGTTAAATTTGCGAAACATATAAAAGCGGTTTGAAAATTTTCAATTCAATACAGGAGTTCAGCTCACCTACAAAAACCATTGTTACCCTGGGTACTTTTGACGGCGTTCACAAAGGCCACAAAAGCATACTGGACAAAATAATAAACAGCAGCAAAGCATCAGGCTGCGAAAGCGTCGTGCTTACATTTTTTCCGCATCCGCGAATGGTACTCCAGCAAAACAGCGACCTGAAGCTCCTGAACACGATGGGTGAAAAAGCCGCACTTCTTGAAAAAACAGGTATAGACAACCTCATCATACATCCTTTTGACCTTGCTTTTTCCAGGCTTACTGCCGAAGAATTTGTAAAAGAAATATTGGTTGATAAACTCAACGTTCATAAAATAATTATTGGCCACGACCACCGCTTTGGGCGTAATAGGACTGCTAATATTGATGACCTTATAAACTTTGGCAACGAATATGGTTTTGAAGTAGAAAAAATATCGGCACTTGCCATAAATGATATTTCTGTTAGTTCTACAAAAATCAGAAATGCTCTTTTAGAAGGCAATATAGACACTGCGAACAGCTTTTTAGGTTATCCTTACTTCATAAATGGTACGGTAGTAAAAGGCAAACAGCTGGGCAGGACCATAAACTTTCCTACGGCTAACATAGAACCTACCGAAAGCTATAAGCTTGTTCCCGGAAATGGTGTATATGTAGTTTCATCTGAAATAGACGGTAAAACCGTGCAGGGCATGATGAACATAGGCAACCGCCCTACAGTAAATGGTGTGGGCACGACTATAGAAGTGCACTATCACAATTTTAATGAAGACCTTTACGGCCGCTTTATAAACGTAAGCATACACCACAGGCTGCGTGACGAGATAAAGTTTGAATCGTTTGACGCCCTTAAAGAGCAGCTTGAAAAAGACAAACAGGATTCACTTGCGTACTTTAATAACCTTAGCCTATGAAACAGCGCCTTTTCCTCCAAATAGATAACGCCCCGTTAATTATTTTCAGGATATTCTTTGGTTTCCTGCTGGCATGCGAAACCTTTGGCGCTATACTTACAGGCTGGGTAAAAAGCAACTTTGTAGAAACCCAGTTTACCTTTTCCCATATTGGACTGGAATGGCTTCAGCCACTACCCGGCTACGGCATGTACATTTACTTTATAGTAATGGGCATATTGGGGTTACTGGTCATGGCAGGCTATAAATACAAATGGACGCTTGGCGCCTATACCCTAATGTGGGCAGGCGTTTATTTTATGCAGAAAACATCATACAACAACCACTATTACCTGTTGTTATTGGTATGCCTTATCATGCTTTTTCTTCCGGCGGCAAATTATGCATCTGTAGATGCTAAGCAAAACCCCGCACTAAAAAAGCTCACTATGCCCGCCTGGTGCTCATGGATAATGATTGTCCAGATAAGCATTGTTTATTTTTATGCTACACTGGCAAAGTTTTACCCGGGTTGGCTTAACGGAACATTTGTACACCATTTACTAAATCATTCGGTAACAAACCCTGCGCTTAATAAGGTAATGACCCAGGAATGGTTTTATCTTTTTATAACGTATGCAGGTATGGTGTTCGACCTGCTCGTGGTTCCGCTAATGCTTTTTAAAAGGACACGAACCATAGCCTTTGTTGCATCGATCGTTTTTCACATCTTTAATTCCATCACATTACAAATAGGCATCTTTCCTTTCTTTGCACTTAGCTTTGCGGTATTCTTTTATCCGCCGGATGCCATCAGGAAACTGTTCTTTAAAAAGAAACCTTTTGCCGAAGATGCAGGAATACCAACTACCGAAGGCAAAAACATTCTGTATTATTTCTTTGTACCCTATTTAGTCGTTCAGCTCGCATTGCCGTTAAGGCATTACTTCATTGAAGGTGATGTACTGCTAACTGAAGAAGGCCACCGCCTGAGCTGGAGAATGATGCTGCGTACCCGTAGTGGTTTTACAAACTTTAAAGTTGTTGACAAAAAAACAGGAGATATCCTTTTTTATGACGTAGCGACGGAGCTTACACCAAAGCAGCTACAGGGTATGGAAACAAAGCCTGATATGATATGGCAGATGGCGCAGCGCATTAAAAAACACTTTAACCAGAGCGGTAAAGATGTTGCGGTATATGCCGATACCAAAGTTTCTATAAACAATAGCCCTTACGAGATACTCATAGACCCAAAAGCAGACCTGGCTGCTGCCAAATGGAATTATTTTTCGCATTGCGAATGGATACTTCTCCCTCAAAATAAAGATATCTTAAAGAAGTAAATGCATTCTGCGTTTTATCATAATTAGTTTATTAAAATTTTACTAATCTTCATCGCAATATCCCGTATTATGACTAAATTCGGGTATAGATAAATCTATTGCTGCAATGTGGCGCATCATTAGTAAAATAAGACACTGTACAGCAATCTGTTAACTGAATATAAACACAAAAACTAACATTATGAATTTTCAAAGGATAGTAATAAACGGCTTTATAATTTATGTAGGTATCGCACTATTTTTTCTTTTAATGGAAATGGTAGGATGGTCTGACCAGATATACTTAAGACTTGTAAACTTTATATTTGTTATATATGGAGTAAACAAAACCCTTAAAGCCAACTCTCACGATAATACTAACGGTTACTTCTCTAACCTTGTTTCGGGTATACTTACTGCTATTGTAAGCCTTGCGCTGGGTATCTTCAGCTTTATAGGCTACATAGAATATATGGGAGCAAACCACGGCGGAAGCAATGAATACCTGCAACGTTATGCCGGCAGCTATATTTTTGGCGGAGGTGAGCCTTCATTATACCAATTTGTTATAGGATTAACGGTAGAAGGTGTTGCGGCATCGGTAATTGTATCGTTTGCTTTAATGCAATACTGGAAAGATAAAGTGGAAAAAATCAACAAGGTAGACGACGTTGCACACACATCTCATTAATCTTTAGTACATATATTTCTTTACATAATAGGAATTTGCTACTTTTGGAGCAATTAATCAATGACTGTTATGAGTACAAAAAGGTACGACTGGACTAAAGAAGAAATTATAGCCCTATATAATAAACCGATGATGGACCTTCTGTTTGAAGCGGCATCGGTACACAGAGTGAACCATGATCCTAACGTGGTGCAGGTTTCTACCCTATTATCTATTAAAACAGGCGGATGCCCTGAAGATTGCGGTTACTGCCCTCAGGCAGCACGTTATCATACAGGTGTAGAAGGAAACGACCTTATGAGTGTATCTCAGGTTAAGGCACAGGCACTTCGCGCTAAATCAAGCGGATCATCACGTGTTTGTATGGGTGCTGCATGGAGAAATGTAAAAGACGGACCGGAATTTGACCAGGTACTGGAAATGGTGAGAACCATCAACAAGCTGGACATGGAGGTTTGCTGTACTTTAGGTATGATTACCGAAAATCAGGCAAAACGTCTTGCAGAAGCAGGTCTCTACGCTTACAACCACAACCTTGACACTTCGGAAGAATATTATAAAGAAGTTATTTCGACCCGCGGATTTGAAGACCGTTTGCAAACTATAGAGAACGTAAGGAAAACTAACGTTACTGTATGCAGCGGCGGTATTATAGGTATGGGAGAAAGCATTGCAGACAGGGCAGGAATGCTTGTTGCGCTTGCATCGCTTAACCCACAGCCGGAATCGGTGCCAATTAACGCACTGGTTGCCGTAGAAGGAACACCTATGGAAGATGAAAAACCTGTTGAGATATGGGAAATGATACGTATGGTAGCTACTACACGTATTGTTATGCCGGATACTCAGGTAAGGTTATCGGCAGGGCGCACACAAATGAGCCGCGAAGGCCAGGCAATGTGTTTCTTTGCAGGTGCTAACTCTATATTTGCAGGAGACAAGCTGCTTACTACCCCTAACCCGGATGTAAACGAAGACATGAAAATGTTTGACATGCTTGGACTTATTCCGCAAAAACCATTTACAAAAGTATCTCAGCCTAAAACTGTTGAAGCTGAAGACTCTGAATATGCATCCCTTGGCGAAAAACCAAAATGGACACGCCCAGCTCACAAGATTGAAAGAAACCTTGAAGCTTCAGGCAAAAAAGCATAATTAAGCTTATCATATAATTAAAGGCTTTTCTCATTAGGGAAGAGCCTTTTTTATTTGTTACATACTTATTAATTATCTTTGGTCTGTCTTAAACCACTATATCAGCCCGTGAAACTCCGCACCCATAAAAATTTAATTGCATCAGCATTACTGTTGCTGTTATTTTTTATACCTGCTACATTACAGGCTGACAGTATAAAGCAATGCGATTCTCTTATTCAAAAGGGAATAGATGCTATTTGGAAAAAACAATATGTGCGCTCGCTTGAGCTACTAACACGTGCACGCACCATTGCCCGGCAAAACCACTGGTATAGGCAGCAATTTCTGGCAACAAATAACATAGGTGCCACTTACTACGAAATGCTGGACTATGGCGAGGCCCTTAATTATTATCTGGAAAGTTATAATATAGCCCTTAGGCATCTTGATGCAAAACATGAAATGATTGTGCTTAACAACATAGCCATTTTATATTCTCAGGAAGAAAACTACGACAAGTCTGAAGAATATTTTAAAAAGGCATATAACATTGCTAAAGAAAACAAGGACAATATTAAGATAGGCCTGTATGCTCTTAATCTTGGCAGTATGGCCAATGAAACAGGCAAACTTGCAAAGGGCAGGAAATATATTTTAGAATCGCTTCCCTATCTTAAGAACGAGCCCAATTTTTACATACTTGGGGAAATAGCTCTTGCCCAAAACGACTTACTTGCAGGTAATCCCCGCCAGGCACGGGAAAAAGCACAGGCACTTTATAAAATAGCCAAAGACCCGGACTTTAACAACATCGGCATACAGCTTTCCTTAATTATTATTGAAGCCTCTATTAAAGAAGGCAACTATAGTCAGGCTGAAACAAATACAAAAAAATTCCTGTTACAAAATACCACTCCCGACAGGCAAAAAGCGGCTTTTAATTTCCTGTCGCAGATCTATGCTAAAAGTAATCGCTTTGAACTTGCGCTTCAGTATAAGGATTCTGTAGCCAAAGCAGAAAAACAGCTAAATGACATTAAAAACGGAAGGCTGTTTGAAAACAGCAGGGTAAAATTTGAAATTCAGGATTACAAAAATCAGATTGCCATAAAAGAAGAAAAACTAAGTAGCGAACGCAGGTTGTTTTATGCTATAATAGCAGGGATAGTAGCTGTGCTTATTATTATAATTTTGTTCTTAAGAAACGTATCGGCAAAATACAAACAGAAAAAACTTATTGCAGAACGTAACCAGAAGGTAATGGCACTGGAACTGGAAAAAGAAAAAACAGAACACCGCGAAAAAGAAACGGCGGCCCTGCTTGAGGAAGAACGGCTTAAAAACGAGATCGAGGCGCGTAATAGAAAGCTATCGGCAAAAGCTTTATACCTTTCGGGCAGGAACCAGCTTATAGAAGATGTTTTATTGTCACTTTCGCTCCTGCCGGAACTAAAAAACAACCACTCTCTGGCAACTCATATAAAAACCCTTAATTCTCATCTTAAAACAGATAACGAATGGGATGATTTTATTACCCATTTTGAAGAGGTAAACCATGGATTTATAACACATCTTAAAACATTACACCCATCGCTTACGGCAAATGATATACGATTTATTTCTTATATCTATATGAACCTTAGCACAAAGGAAATTGCAACCATGCTTAACATTACTGCCGAAGCCTGCCGCAAACGAAAAGAACGTATTGCCTCTAAAATGAACCTGCCCGAAAACATTTTATTATACGACTATCTTTCGTCCCTATAATAACTTGTAAGATTAGGCTTATTATAACCGTACACCCTTATATTACAACAGTCTACGTCTATTTAGAATAGTTAAAATTTGACTATTCCTTTTAAACCTTTTACCTTATATCAAGTCTAACTTTTGTTGGTGTTGCCTTGCTATGAATTTAAGACAACAACACATGCTTTTGATTACCATTAACTAAACACTACTAACTTACTAATGAAGAAACTATACCTTGCAGCACTACTTGCTCTTTGCGGCTTTTTAGATGCCACGGCACAACAGGACCCACACTACACACAGTACATGTACAACATGAACGTTATCAACCCGGCATATGCAGGATCAAAAGAGAATCTTTCTTTTGGCTTATTATACCGTAAACAATGGGTTGATATTGAAGATTCTCCAACTACGATGACTTTCTCAGGAAGCAGCCCGGTGGGCAAAAACGTAGGTTTAGGATTGTCTGTAATCAACGATAAGATTGGCCCTGTTGAAGAGACCAATGCTTACGCAGATTTCTCATACACGCTAAACCTTGGCGGAGAACACAGGCTTGCTTTAGGTCTTAAAGCTGGAGCTACTTTTCATAAAGTAGGTTTATTTACAGACATTGGAGATGGCCATGTACCGGCTCTTGGCGACCCTGCATTCCAATCCAACATCAACAATACATTTTTTAACGTAGGTGCAGGATTCTTTTACTACACTAACAAATATTACTTTGCAGCATCGGTGCCAAACATGCTGAAAAGTAAACACCTTGATTATAGAGCTGTAAGTGGTGTACAGCAATATGGATCTGAAGAGACCCATTATTTTATTACGGGTGGATATGTATTCCAGCTTACCGATAACTTAAAGATGAAACCATCGTTTATGTTAAAATCATCGTTTAATGTATCGCCATCATTTGACGGGTCATTAAACTTCTTATTCTTTGAACGCTTTGAGATAGGCGCTACCTACAGGATTGATGACAGTTTTGGTGGTATGGTAAACTTTGCTATCACTCCAAACTTAAGAATAGGCTATGCTTACGACCATATCGTGTCTGACCTAAAGGTAACAACACCGGCATCTCACGAGATAATCCTGTTGTTTGACCTGAACTTCCCTAAAAAAGTATCACGCTCACCACGTTATTTTTAATAACCTAAGCCGCCCGTAAAATGAAAAAGATATATATATCATTAAGCCTGCTATTGGCAATGACCGTAGCGGCCCAAAATAAAGACACAGAGTCTGCAGACAGACTATATGCAAAGTTTGAATACCTGGACGCCGCTAAGGCTTATGAAAAGCTAGCTGCAAAAGGTAAAGATGCCTATGTGTACAAACAAATTGCAGATAGCTACTACAACCTTTTTAATGCTAAAGAAGCGGCAAAATGGTATGGCAAACTAGTAGACCTAAAACAGCAGGATGCCGAAACTTACTACCGCTATGCACAAATGCTTAAGGTAGAAGGCAAATATGAAGAGGCTAACAAACAGATGCAGAAATTTGCATCAATGGCACCAAACGATCAAAGGGCGGTGCTGTTTAATCAGGACCCTGATTATCTGCCAAAGCTAAAAACCCAGACAAAATTATTTGACGAAAAGATACTGGACATTAACGACCCTAAGTATGCCGACTTTGGTGGTTTTGTAACCGATGATAATACTTTCTACTTTGCCAGTACACGAAATACCGCAAGAAGAACGTACGGCAGGAACGAAGAGCCTTACATGGATATTTACACGGCCACTTATAACACTAACGGAACGATAAGCGAACCTATTCCGCTTACGGATCTTAATACCAAATGGCACGACGGGCCTGTTAGCGTTACAGGAGATGGAAACACCATGTATTTTGCCAGCGAAAGTTTTAAGGAAGGCAGTTTTGAAAAAGATACTCCGGGACAAAGAACCGGACTTATTTACCTATTTGTGGCTACTAAAGAAAATGGTAAATGGGGCAGTGTAAAAGCGGTTCCGTTTAACGACAAGAAGTATTCTACAGGAAACCCATCAGTAACAAAAGATGGCAAGACGCTTTATTTTGCATCAAACAGGGTGGGCTCTAAAGGTGGCAGCACCGATATTTGGAAAGTAGAAGTACTGGGCAACAACAAATATGGAAAGCCTGAAAATTTAGGCCCAAAAATTAATACTGAAGGCAGGGAAAACTTCCCATACATTACAGACGACAATAAACTGTTCTTTGCATCTGAAGGAAGAAAAGGCTTTGGCGGTATGGACATTTTTATGATAGACCTTAATAAAGGTACCGATGCTATGAATCTTGGCCTTCCGGTAAACTCTCCTAAAGATGATTTTGCTTTTACGTTTAATAATACCAAGAATATAGGTTTCTTTTCCAGCAACAAAGCAGGCAAAGACAACATTTACCTGGCTACCCCTATTTGTGGTGTAGAAGCTGTAGTAACTGTAAGAGATGCTAAAACAGGTAAGGTGCTTGCCAATGCAAAAGTGGATATTCTTGATGACAGAAACAACATTATCGAAACCACAACGGCCGATGAAAACGGTAAAGCAACCTATAACGTAGACTGCGACAGGGCTTATGTTATACAGGCATCTAAAGACGGGTATTTACAAAACACCTTTCCGTTAGCAAAAACAAAAGAGCGTGTCGCTAATATAGATGCACTGCTTACTCCTGTTGAAACACTTATTGTAGGCAACGAGGTAAAACTGAAAGAGATCTATTTTGAATATGACAAAAGCAACATAACTCCAGAGGGTGCTGCCGAACTTGATAAACTGGTAGCCGTAATGAAGTCTATGCCTCAAATGGTTATTATGGCTAAGGCACATACCGATAACAGGGGAAGTGAAGAATATAACCTTGCGTTATCTGACCGCAGGGCAAGAGCTACGGTACAATATGTATTAACAAAAGGAATAGATGCTGCAAGAATATCCGGGAAGGGATATGGCGAAAGCGAGCCTAAAGTTAATTGCGGTGAAAATTGCACCGAAGAACAGCATGCACTAAACAGGAGAATAGAATTCCTTATAGTGAAAAAGTAATTTTTTAAATGCAACTATTGTTTTGTAAAGCACGTGCCCCGGCAGGTGCTTTACTTTTTTACACCTGTTGCTGAATAATTTTTCAGATTGGTTAAAAATTTATGAAAACGTTGTTTTACAATTTCGTAACGCTTTATTAATTTTGTTAAAGCTAAATCCAAATCCGATGCCATTACATCTGACAGAAATTGATCGCGTAACAACAATTACCAAAGAAGACTTTTATAATAATTATGTAAAAAAACAGAAACCTGTCGTAATAGAGCAATTAACTCAGGATTGGCCGGCGTATGAAAAATGGAAGCTTAATTACATAAAAGATATAGCGGGCGACAAAACGGTACCCTTATATGATGACCGCCCGGTTTCGCACAAAGACGGCTTTAATGAGGCCCATGCCAAAATGAAAATGGCAGATTATATAGATCTTTTGCTGGATAAACCTACCAATTACAGGATATTTTTATACAACTTAATGAAGGAAGTACCTTCGCTTAAAGATGATTTCCGTTGGCCTGATATTGGCCTTAAACTTGTAAAACAGTTGCCAATGCTGTTTTTTGGCGGAGAAAATTCTAAGGTGTTCATTCATTATGACATTGATTATTCTAACATCCTCCACTTTCATTTTCATGGTAAAAAGCGTTGTATATTGTTCGACCCGAACCAAACGCCCTACCTGTACAAAGTACCGCATGCACTAATAACAAGGGAAGATATTGATTTTGACAACCCTGATTTTAACAAGTGGCCTGCGTTACAACAGGCAAAAGGACTGGTTGCCGACCTTGAGCACGGCGAAATGCTTTACATGCCCGAAGGATACTGGCATTATATGAAATATGTAACTCCCGGGTTTTCTATGAGCTTAAGAGCTTTCCCCCGAAAAATAAGCAATTTGGGCAAGGCTGTTTACAACATTGTAATCATGAGGCATTTTGATAACCTGATGCGAAAATACAAAGGACAGGCCTGGATAGATTATAAAAACAGGCAGGCTGTTATAAACACACACAGAAATTTAAACATACCGGTATAACCTTTATAAATCCCATTTACCAATGGGGTTTCTTTTTTACCTTTACTCCAAATAATCCTTTGACAAAGCATGATGTATAAATCGTATACGGTAGAAGAAGCACAGCGAAAAATGGAGCATTACTGTGCCTATCAGGAACGCTGCCACGACGAAGTTATACAAAAGCTGAAAAGCCTTAATATGATACCGCAGGCCATAGATGTTATTGTGGTACATCTGCTGGACAATAATTTCCTTAACGAAGAACGTTTTGCCTGCAGTTTTGCCCGTGGAAAATTCAGGATTAAACATTGGGGAAAGCGCCGCATTACAAATGAGCTCAAAGCAAGAAATATTTCTACCTATAATATCAATCGCGCCTTAAAAGAAATTTCCGATAAAGAATATAACGAAACCTTTCATATGATTGCAGATAAGCAGTGGGAAAACACTACTGAAACAAATGTATTCAGGAAGAAAAAAAAGGTAATGGACTTTTTATTACGAAAAGGATATGAGAGTAATATCGTACAGGAAAAACTAAGTGATCTGTCATAATATATTTTAAGCACAACTAAACGCAGAGTTCCTAAAATTTTGTTAAATTAGCATATGGCATTCCCCCAGATTAATTAATTAATTTAATGCCTTAATGCTATGGTACGAAAACTACACCTTACACTGCTTTTTGTGGCTGCATTATCTTTTGGTCAACAAAAAAATTATGATTTTAAAGTCGCAGAAGTAAATACTCGCAAATTGCTTAATGCAGACCCTGACAAGGCTTTAGCTATAATTAAAAAGACGTTGGCTCAAAACGATATTCACGACACCGTTTACGGCAAAACCTTTAATTTATATGGCATATACTATGGTATGGCCGGCAAGCCCGACTCTACAATATATTATATGAAGAAGTCGCTGGACTATCTTAAAGATTATCCGGCCATCAGGGTAAAAAGCCTAATGAACCTTGCAATAGGCTATAGGAATAAAGGCGAATACAGCTCTTCAATAAAACTGCTTAACGAGGCTATTGCCATACAAAAAAAACTAAAGAACAATGCTGGCCTTGCCACTGCCTACGGAGAACAGGCAAGCAACTACAATCTTATGACCGATTATGAAAAGGCTATAGATTACTTAATGAAGGCTATTCCCCTGCTTACCTCCCCAAAAAATAAAAAGGATTTATATATCGTAAAGCAAAAACTGGCAGGAACCTATCTGGCTAAACAAAACTACAAATTTGCTATAGACCTGTATCGTGAATGCCTCCCTGAGTTTAAGGCTGCCGGGCTGCTTCAAAATTATTACCTCACCCTTATTAATCTTGGCGATGCCCTTACACAGCTAAGGCAATTTCCCGAAGCCGAAAAAGCCCTGAACGAAGCGCAGGCAGGTCTTGCCACATTTCATGATAAAGAGCTTATAGGGATCTGTACTTTTAAAAGAGCTGAACTGGAAGCAAAAAGAGGGCAAAAAGCAAAGGCAATAGTAAACTATCAAAATGCCATTGAGAGCCTTAAGGAGGCCGGATCGGCAAGGGTAATAGGCATGGGTGGCAAGTATATAGATTACCTAAACAAGCAAAATGACCATAAACAAGCCTTAAATGTTATTGCAGCTGTAGAGGCTACTAAAAAATTTAAGAATGCTAATCGCGAAGAGCAGTTGCAGTATCAAAATGCTATTGCAGAAACCTATAAAGCCACAAATAACGACAGGGAAGCCATAAAAGCATACCAGAACACTATAAATATAATGGACTCTATTGCTTCGGCTCATAAAAATGTAGCTGTAGAAGAAATACAGGCCAAATTTCAGACAGAACTGCAACGGGAGAAAAACCTGGCTCTTGAAGCAAACAACAGGCTACTGCAAAACGAAATGAAGATAGAAAAAAGGCTTATGCAGCTCTACGTGCTTATAAGTATACTGATAATCATATTCATTTCTCTTTTCCTGAGAGGCTACTGGCTTAAAAACAAGCTGCAAAAAGAAGAGCTAAAATCTATAGAGGTAGAAAAAAACCTCATAGAAAAACAGCATGCCTACGAGCAGGAACTTATAAACTCGCAAAAGGACATTATAGAGGAAAAACAACGGGAGCTTACATCTACAGCGTTAAGGATGGCTAACTATCAGGACAACATTACCGAGATAATAGAAAAATGCAACAGCAGCAATACACTAAATATTACCGACATTAAGAAAGAGCTGCAACTGCTCATGAAACAGAAAGATTACTGGAAACAGTTTGAAACCCGTTTTAATACTCTGCACCCTGAGTTTGGCAATATACTTACCAGCAGGTTTTCTAAACTTACTAAAAATGATATTGAATTTTGTTCCCTGTTAAAGCTTAACCTGTCTAATAAAGAGATAGCGTCATTGCTTCAGATATCGCACGAAAGTGCCATCACAAAAAAGTACCGGATTAAAAAGAAAATGGAAATTAATGACGATGCTGAATTTGAGAAGCTTCTTATGGAAATCTGATACTATGAAAAAACATCTACTTACACTTTTACTCTTATGCATTACCGGGCTAAGTGCTTATGCACAGCAAAGCGCTTTTGATTACCGCGTTGTAGAAGCCAAAATTAAGAAACACATATACTCTTCTCCTGATAGTACTAAATACTATATAAAATATGCACTTGCACAAAAAAACCTGCCCGATAGCATAAGGGGTACTGTATATAATATTTATGGCATTTATTACCGTAACATTGGCAAGACAGACTCTTCTATTTTTCACTATAAGAAAGCAATAGCTATACTTAAAAACTACCCCGGTATAAAAACGATGCCATTAATGAATATTGCCGTAGCCTACAGAAACGCCGGCGATTATGATGCATCATTTCAAAGCCTGGATGAAGCGCTGGAAATAAGCACAAAGCAAAACCTTAAAGGTTTTCAGGCAATGGTATACAGCAACATGGCGTCTAACTACCAGTTTACGCTGCAGTATGAAAAATCTATTGACTGCCTGCTTAAAGCCATAGCCATTATTAAAAATGAAGATGATAAATCTTCCCTGACGAACCTGAACCAGAAGCTGGCTAACATATATATGAAAATGCGCAATTTTACCTTTGCCAAAGACTTATATACACAGTGCCTTGCCGAATTTAAATCGCGAAACGATAATGTAAACCACGCGCTTACACTAATCAACTATGCGGAATGTGTTATCCATTTAGAGGACACCGCAAATGCCAAACGCGCGTTGAACGAAGCGATCGAGGAGCTTAAAATTATAAAAAACAACGAGCACCTTGCCGTGGCCTATTCTAAACTGGCTACTATTGCTACAGCCGAAAACCAAGACAATACGGCCTACAAAAATTATAGCGCTGCATATACTATATTATTAAAAGCCAATTCGCTTAATGTAGTACCCGTAGCATCAGAGTTTATAGAATACCTGAATAAACATTTTAAATACACCGAGGCCCTTGCCATTATAGAGTCTACTAAGAATGCTCCTATTTTCACAAACATAAATGCTGAAGATAAACTGCGCTTTAATGTAGCTGCTGCCGAAACCTACAAAAACACCGATAATACTGAAGCGGCTCTTTCTGGCTTAACAACTGCTCTCGAACTTAAGGATACCGTTACACAAGTACACAACAATAGTGATGTAACAGAACTTCAGGCAAAACTCCAGAAGGAATTACAACATGAAAAAAGCCTCGCACTTAATGCTAAAAATAAAACCCTGCAAAAAGAAAAAGATATTAAGAGTAAACTAACATTACTTTATGTTTTTGCCAGTGTTTTTTTAATTATAATTGTACTACTGTTCTTACGTAGTTTATTGCTTAAAACCAGATTGCAAAAAGAAGCTCTTAAAAGTGTACACGCCGAGAAAAATTATATGGTTCAATTACAGGAAATTGAACATGATTTTGTAAACTCTCAACAGGAGATAATTCACGATAAACAGAGAGAACTAACGGCATGGGCGCTAAGGCTGGCAAACTACCAGGATAACATTAATGAGATAATAGAGAAATGCGAAGCAGGCCAGTTTGCCGATGCAAACGACATTAAAAAAGATCTGCGCTCGCTATTACGCCAAAATGATTACTGGAAACAATTTGAAACACGTTTTAATAACCTGCATCCGGAATTTGGTTATTCGTTGGCCACACGCTACTCGAATCTTACTAAAAACGATGTAGAATTTTGTTCTTTGCTTAAGCTTAACCTGTCTAACAAAGAAATTGCATCGCTTTTGCAGATATCGCACGAAAGTGTAATTACAAAGAAGTACCGCATAAAAAAGAAAATGGAAATTAATAATGATGCTGAGTTTGAAAAATTACTTTTGGAGATTTAATATGCAAACTATACTATGCATACTATTCCTATTGGTTTACAACATAGCACCGGCACAACAAAAACAATGCAGTTATCAAAATTTCTGGTTCAAAGCCGATTATAAAAACCTAAATCACGCAAAACAAGAAAAAGGCCGCTATTCTGCCATCCTTAAATCTAAAGATGCGCATGATACCGTGTATGCCAAAGCGTGTAATGTAACAGGCCTGTACCATGATTTTTCCGGCAGTTCAGATTCGGCACTCTTTTACTTTAAAAAGGCGCTCAAATACCTGAAAAAATATCCTGCAAAACAAATTGCCCCAATGATAAACATTGCCACAGAGTATAACATTCTTGGCAATTTTGATATATCCCTGCAATGGAGTGGCAAAGCCCTTAAGCTAAATAATAAAAATGGAGGCAATGAAATAAACAAGGCACATATCTACCATTCTATTGCAGCGTCATATTTATATAAAGGCGATATAGAAAAAGCCACTGCCAATGTATTACTTGGAATACGCATTTTGGAACGCAGAAAGGACAACTGCTATTTGGGTCAGCTTAAGGTTACACTTGCCGGAACATACCTGCAGAGTAACAACTATAAATTTGCTGCCGATTTACTTGAAGAATACCTTAACCAGCACAAACAGGACAAAGACAGCAAGATCTATGCAATAGCTACTGTAAATTACACCGAAAATCTTATTGAACTTAACCAGAGTAAAAAAGCTTTTGCCCTGCTGGAAGATATTATTCCTAATGTACAGCGATCCGGAGATAAAGAACTTGAGGCGGTACTGTATGCAAAACTTGGAAGCATAGAAGACCTTTGGGGTAATAACGAAAAATCCTTAATTCATTTTGCTAAGGCTTATAAGCTCCTTTCCGAAAAGAAGTCAAAATATTCCATGCTTATTATCAGCAATTATATAGCTGTTCTTAATCAGGCAAAAAAATATGAGGAGGCTATAGCGCTGATAAATGAATTTAGGCATTCTCCTGCCTATCTTAAAAGTCATCTTCAGGAGCGTTTTGAGTATGAGCAGTCTATTGCCAAAATTTATACTGAAACCCATAACTGGAAAGAAAGTTCTGAAGCTTATAAGCGGGCTATGTTATTATGCGATACCCTGCGAATGTATGACAACGGCAAAAATGTAAATGCAATGCAGGCCGAATTTCAGACGGATTTTCAAAGGGAAAAAAATATAATGCTGGCATCGCATAATGAGTCACTTCAAAAAAAGGTAGCGACAGAACAAAGGCTAATGATCATGTATATCCTTGCAAGCTTTGCCATCATTATTATTATCCTGATGTTTTTGCGCGGATACTGGTTAAGGAACCGACTTCAAAAGGAAGAACTGAAATCGGTAGAGATTAAAAAGAATCACCTTGAACAACAACATACCCTTGAACAGGAATTAAGCAACTATCAAAAACAGGTAATAGAAGAGAAACAACGTGAAGCCACATCTATGGCGTTACAAATGGCTAATTATTATGATAACCTGAATTCTGTACTCGAAAAATTAGATGATAACACATTTTCAAAATTAACCGATGTAAAAAAAGAACTCCAACACTTAACCCGGCAAAAAGATTACTGGAAAGAATTTGAGATTCGCTTTAAAAATGCGAATCCCGATTTTGAAAATAAACTTACTACTGCATATCCTGTACTAACGAAAAATGATATCCAATTTTGCTCATTGCTTAAACTGAATTTATCATATAAGGAAATTGCATCGCTACTTCAGATTTCTTACGAAAGTGCAGTGACAAAAAAATACCGTATCAAGAAAAAAATAGGCCTTATTGACGATGCCGATTTTGATAAATTGCTACTCGATCTTTAACATATTTTATGTCAGAAATTTTATTTGGCTTTTTAATACAAAACATATCAAAATCTTGGGCATCTACCCCCCTTGTCTATGCATTTCATCTATTAAATATTTCTTTAATCTGCAAGTTGCTGATTTTCAATACTTATTAAAAAATAAAATTTACACCTGTCTATACTTTGTCTATTAAAATTTTGTTAATCTTTACTTTTTTTGCTTTTACTTTGTCGTAAGAAAATGAGTCAGTAACCTTACACTATATTACTGGCCTGTTAAACAACTAAAAATACTAACACTAAAAATTTAAGCTAAACACAGATATACCAAATTAATTTACATACTGCCGTAATGCCCCCTTATGGCAGTATGCTTTTTTCTGACAATATAAAAATGCCCCCTTTTTATATTGTTATCCGACCCACTAGCAGAGTAAAATCTGATTGAAAATTATAGATTGTTTGTTGCCCCCAATAAGAAGTCTATTCACCTTACTGAAACTAAAACTTAAGAATTAAGAGCCTAAAAAAACTCCTTTTTCCTTTTGCCCTGATTTAATAAAAAAGTTATTTCCCCCCATGACTAATTTATTTAAAGAGCAAAATACACTTGCCGGATGGTATGTGTATTTATTAATGCTTTGTCCTTTTATCGTCCTTTCGCAGGAAACCACTCCCCCATCATTTTGTGATGCCTCCACTACATGGAACGGAACGTCATGGAGTAACGGTGAGCCTGATCAAAGCAAAGACGCTATCTTTAACGGAGATTATATTTTCTCTACTGCAACTTTTTATGCCTGTTCCCTTTTTGTAGAAAACGGCGCACATATCAGCTTTACACAAAATAGTAATGCTACTATTACCCACAATATAACTGTATCGCCGGAAGGTGAGCTTGTATTTGAAAGCGGCAGCAATCTTATTCAGATATTATGCCAGCAGAATACAGGTAAGGTAACTATAAAAAGAAATTCATCGCTTATAAAAAAAGATGCACTTACTATATGGGCATCACCTGTTAGCGGACAAAATTTACTTGATTTTTCACCTGAAACACTTTCAAATAAATTTTATTTATATAATACAACCAATAACGCATATGTACCTGTAGCTTCTCCCGCCAGTACCAACTTTGAACTGGCTAAGGGTTATCTTATACGTACAGAAGAAGATCATCCGTTAACACCAACTGTTTGGGAAGCGAATTTTGAAGGCATTCCAAATACAGGAAATATTGCTATACCACTTGGTTATCTAAACGATAACCATTCATACAATTCGGTAGGAAATCCATACCCTTCGCCCATAAACATATTTAAATTTCTTGACGCTAACAGCGATGCTATAGACGGAACAATATGGTTATGGAGAAAAACTGATGATCCTGAAAAATCATCTTACGCTGTTGTAACTAAATTAGGTTACCAGTCTAACTTTATACCGAATCCTGACAATAGTACTCTTCAGGACCCTTTTGAACTACATCCGGATGGTATATTAAATACAGCACAAGGTTTTATCGTTAAAGCACGCACAGAAAACCAAAATCTTGTATTTAATAACGATATGCGTGAAGCAGTAAGTTCTCAGAATTTTTTCAGAACTGCCAACCAAAAAGACGCTGATGGCTTAGTTGCCAGCCGTTACTGGCTTAATGTGACCTCAGAAAATGCTTTTACACAAATACTTGTAGGATATACAGCAGATGCGACCACAGGCTACGACAGTGGTCTTGACGGCGAAACTATTATGGATGGTACTGTGACTGTATATGCTATGACAGATGGCAAAAAACTTGCCATTGAAGCACGCCCGGAATTTACCGATACTGATACGATTCCACTTGGTTTTAAAGCAGGAAGTGCAGGAACATATACTTTTGGATTAGACCATATGGATGGTATATTTTCAACGGGGCAGCATGTTTACCTTAAAGATAAACTTACCGGAACTATAACAAATCTTAACGAAGGCGGATATACATTTACAACCCAGGCAGGTACTTTTGAAACACGTTTTGAAATTCTATACAACGAAACTCTCGATCTTCCATCATTTGAACAAAAAGATGTAATTGTATATACTACGGCTAAACAACTATTTGTACAGTCTCCTGAAGAAATAGGCGCTGTACAGGTATATGACCTGACGGGAAGAATCATATATAGTCAAAATAATATTGCTTCATTACAATTTGCAACAGAGGCAATAAATGTAACCGAAGTAGTGATTGTAAAAATAACATTAAACGATAATGCAGTAATCACAAAAAAAATAGTCCTGCAATAAATAGTACTATTTAGAGTGATACCTGAATACAATATTGCCAAAAGGCTGCCGTCTTTTTAAAAGCGGTTATACAGCAATTATAATTGAGTAAGGTCTTTTATAATTATTTAGTAAATTTTTAGTTGGATAAGCTCCGTTGACCTACAAGTCAACGGAGCTTTGTTTTTATGACAATTCTAAAACATAATAACGACAGAAAAGCCTCTAACTGTAAAAATTATTACAAAAAAGCTTAATTTTTAGCGATATAGAAAAATATCATATTATCATATCAATACCCTGCATTATATAATTATGAGGATAATATGCGTTATAAAGTACTAAACATATTTAATATATAAATAAACCCTTATAGCTATGAATTATTGGCAAAAACGCATCTACAAGCAACACAAACCATTATATATCAATATATTTGCCAAAAGTTTTGAAAACTATTTTAGTTTATGCTATTCATAAATTAAATAATGATACCCTTTTTTAGGAGAGGTAATTATGGGCTTGTCTCATAATGTTTTAGTAATTTTTTAGTTGGATGCGGAATCCCGGGGTAGTAGCCGGGATTCTCTTTTTCTAAAAACTACTTAGAGACAAGTATACTTACTGCATTACCGCCAAAACCCACAGCATTTACAAGTATTTTTCGCAAAGGTTTGTCCTGTATTTGAGCATCTACAAAGGGAACTCCAATAAAATGGTCATGTTGTAACATCAATACAGCAAACTCAAGGCTTAGCAGCCCTGAAGCACCAAATGTATGCCCTACCTTCCATTTATTTGTTGTAAGCAGCGGCAGACTGTTACCAAATATCTTTTGTATTGCAGCATATTCAGATGTATCGCCTTTAATAGTACCGGGTGCATGCATTACTATAGCATCAACTTCTTCAATTGGCGTATCTTTTAATGCCATTAGCATTGATTTCTGCATACATTCGGCATCACTAGATATAGATACACTGTGTTTTAATGTTTCTGTAGCATAACCAATACCTTCAACATAAGCCAGGGCATCAGGATGTTTACCCAGTTCAAGGCAAGCCGAGGCAGCACCTTCACCCAGCACCATCGTATTCAATTTTTTATCAAAATCAAACGCACGGCATGGATAATCACCTTTTAATGAGCTGTAAATTTTCATGGCTTGCATCTGGGCAATAGTAAACGGCGTTAATGGCGCTTCACTGCCTCCTACAAGGAATTTATCTGCCATACCTGCACGAAGCCAGGCAACACCATTTAAAAGCGCATGCAACGCCGTAGAACAAGTTATAGAATGCGATATTTCAGGCCCAGTGCTTTTAAGGTCCTGAGCCACCCAACTGGATATATTCCCAAGGGTAGTTGCAGGTGACGCCTGTACAGCTGTTTTTCCGGTTTCAAGAAACTCACCGTGATGTTTTTCAAAAAGATCGGTAGCGCCACGTGATGACCCTATATTGATACCAAATACATCATTCTCGTTCCAACCTGCATTTTTCAACGCTCCTCTTGAGGCAAGCATCGCATAAAGTACAGAATTATCGAGAGTGCTGTATTTTGAGTCAGCATTTTTAAGCGATCGAACCAGCTCCAACTTCTCAAGGTTCAGCGAAGCGGCAGGCACGATTTTAGTGCCTATAGCGGTATTTTTTATAAAGGAAGCTGTATTGAGATAGTTGTTCCACACCTCTTCAGCAGTAGTACCTAAAGGCGAGAACGAGGATATGGAAACTATGGAAACCGTTGTTGACAAAGCAAATAATATTTGTGCAAAAATACGCCAAAAACATAAAAAGAGGGCTACATGCCCTCTTTAAAAACGTTATAATACAGACTATAATGTTATACTATTATTTCGATAGCTCTTTCTATAACTTGGTAAATTTTATCCAGCTGAATGTCACTGATAATATAAGGCGGAAGCACATAAATAATATTACCCACCGGCCTCATGATAACACCATTGGCAATAAAAAAGTCATATAGTCTGTTCCTGAAACTGCCATAATAACTCTCATCTTCCCTGTTTATCTCTAAAGCAAAAATAACACCCTGCACGCGTGCTGTTTTAACCCGCGAATGCTTCTCTACTTTACTTTTAAAATCGAGATGCTTTTTATTAATACGCACAAGGTTTTCCTGCATTTGTGGCTGCTCTAACAAATTTAAAGCGGCTAAGGCAGCGGCACATCCGGTAGGATTTGCTGTAAAAGTATGACCATGAAACAACGCCTTATTTACATCATCGTCATAAAATCCGTCGTATAGTTGCTGCGTAAAAGAGGTTATCGCCATAGGAATTGTGCCTCCTGTAAGTGCTTTAGACAAACACATCATATCAGGTTGTTGCGTTAAGTAATCGCAGGCAAAGTTCTTTCCTGTTTTACCAAAGCCCGTCATTACTTCATCGGCAATAGTGTAGATTCCGTTGTCTTTACAAATACCTATGAGTACATCTAAAGTTTCGGGTGCATACATCACCATTCCGGCAGCTCCCTGCACTAAAGGTTCAAAGATAAAAGCAGCATACTCATTAGTATCAGCTAAAGATTTCAATGCTGCATAACTTTCTTGTTCCTTACCCTTTTCAGGTACGGGAATACGGGTTACTTCAATCAGTGAACCTTTAAAAGCCTCGGTAAAAAAAGAAATACCACTGGCAGCCATAGCCGCAAACGTATCACCGTGAAAAGCGTTTTCAAAAGCAATCACCTTAATGCGCTTTTCGCCTTTGTTATAATAATATTGCAGCGCAACCTTAATAGCAATCTCAACTGCGGTTGATCCATTATCTGAGAAAAAAAGTTTCCTTTGATTAGATGGAAGAATCTCAATCAGCCTTTCCGATAAAACTACAGCCGGTTCATGGGTAAATCCCCCAAAAAGCACATGCTCTAAAGAGGTAAGCTGTTTGTAAATAGCATCGGCAATATATTTATTGCTGTGCCCGTAAGGGTTAACCCACCATGAAGCGATGGCATCTATATATTCGTTGCCGTTTTCGTCCCACAGTAATGCTCCTTCGCCTTTTGTAATTCCAATAGGCAGGGTGGCCGTTTTATGTTGTGTATACGGATGCCACAGGTATTGTGCATCTCTTTCCTGTAAACTCATAGTTTTAATAATTCAGGCTGAAAAACGTCAGCATATTCTTTAATAACGTTTTGGTCAAAATACGGCTCATCTTCAATGCGGCCTATCATGGTAAGTCCTGTTTTAGAAAGGATAATATCTTCACTCGATGGCAGAGCATTACCATTAAAAACAATCCCAGCAATGGTAACCCCACGTTGTTTAAGGGCTTCTACAGTAAGTAATGTGTGGTTTATACTGCCAAGGTAATGGCGAGAAATTACAATAATCTTATAATCGGGCTTAATAAGATCTGCAATTACCGTTGTTTCATTAAGCGGAACAAACAGTCCGCCCGCTCCTTCTATTATCAAATGGTTTTTGGTCTCTGGTTCGGTAATAGCGTTTAGATCAATCGTAATTCCATCTATCACTGCCGCCAGGTGTGGACTCGCAGGCGTATTCAGTAAATAGCTGTTTTGAAAAAACTGTGTTTTATCGTTAGAGATATACCGTTTTACTTTGTGCGTATCAGAATTACCTACATCTCCTGCCTGTATGGGTTTCCAGTAATCAGCTTCAAGCGCTTCGGTTATAATAGCGGAAGCTATGGTCTTACCTACATCGGTACCTATACCTGTAATAAATAGTTTCATGTAAACTTTATTGGTACTACAAATCTACTAAATGATTAAGCATCATTACAATCAATGTATAAGTAAAAAGCACTAATTGTATGTAAGCATAATTTTAATATAATATTACCAATAAGAGGTTTTATAATTCCTAATTTTGATAAGGAAAGTCTTAAAATTTAACACCTTACTACGGATTATGGAAACCTTACGTGTACCCAACTACATAAAAACAGTATATATAGCCCTCCTTATAATTATCATTGTATTTACCATGATAATAGCTAAAAAGCTCTTGGTACCGTTACTTATATCAGGTTATATCGCTATGTTGCTTACATCAGCCTGTAACAGGTTGGAGCGCCATAAGATCCCGAGGTCGATAAGTGCGGCGATATGCCTTTTGCTGTTCATAGCCCTCATTGGAGGTGTGCTGTTCTTTATCTACACACAGATAAACGGTTTTATGGACGACTTAGGAGGAGGACTTTCCGAAAAAATAAATGCTTTTGCCATAGAGATCAATAAATGGTGTGCAAGCAACCTGGGGATGGACCTGGGTATGTCGCATGGTTTTGAAATGAAAAAGGCGGTAGCTATAGTACAGCCGGAAAATGGTTCGCCCACACAGCTTATTTTTAAGACCATAAGCACACTGTCTGATATCATATTACTCCCTGTTTTTATCTTTTTCCTCCTTATTTACCGTGACCACCTTGCAGTATTTATAACCAAGGTATTTAGTAAACAGGACAATACTTTTTTACTTGATAAGCTAACTTCAATTCGTAAAATTGTACATGCCTACATTATGGGAGCAGGAAAGGTAATGATGATACTTGCCGTAATAAATACAGGGGTTCTTTTTGCATTAGGCATTAAACACGCCATATTTTTTGGGGTTCTTGCGGGTATGCTAAATATCATTCCGTATTTAGGCCCGACATTAGGTGCTATACTGCCTTTTACCTTTGCATTAATGACTAAAGACAATCTGTTTTATCCTTTTGCAGTTGTTGTAGCATTTACACTTATACAATTATTGGAAGGCGGATTTTTAACCCCAAAAATTACAGGAAGTAATGTAAACCTTAATGCTCTTGTAACTTTTATAGGATTACTTATAGGTGGTGCCATTTGGGGTGTAACAGGCATGATACTTATTATACCTTCTATAGCAATACTGAAGCAGCTCTTTGAGCTTAGCCCCGACACGCAGCCCTATGCCTATCTGTTTGGTGA
>Ga0157370_10001788_pt1 | contig 26502 bp, 23 predicted proteins | sample C35metaG_FD_113463 | JGI IMG/M metagenome (GOLD analysis project Ga0157370, IMG submission 113463) | Corn rhizosphere microbial communities from Kellogg Biological Station, Michigan, USA - C3-5 metaG | ecosystem: Host-associated > Plants > Roots > Rhizosphere > Soil | place: USA: Michigan...
ATTCAGTTTTGGATATCCTTGTACGTGTTGCCTGCAATATACTGAAGGCAGTATTATTTGTAAATTGATAAATATTTTCTACTGGTAAATAGGTCCGGCCCTTTGCCTGTATATTTTCCATTTTGGCTGTGGACGTATATCCAAGGCAAATTCCATCTCCCAATCCATCGATCAAAAGAGCACCTGTTTCAGTCGCAAAATGTATGAGGTGTTCATCCGGGGTTTGCCAATGACTGTCGGTAATCATTATTACAGGATTCTTAATATCCCTTTCCATCAGTTCCATGAACATTCTACGCACGGATTGCATTGCGTTTTTATTTGTGGAACTCAGGCAAAGTATCACTGTGGGGTCATTTGCAACCTGGTCAAGAAAGCTGGTATCATTCAACGGCGTCGCATCATTGTAACAATCAAGCATTACAAAATTTAACCGGTCACTCCTCAAAAAAGCTTCACAATAGCCTTTGGCACTAAATATAGGGTAGTGATCGTCGCGATGCTTTACTTTTTCCCAGGCTGCAGGGTAGACGATCACCTTTAAAGTTCCAGGCAATTCTATCTCTAAAGTTTGGTGACCGGTAAATACAAAATCCGCTGCAGCGTCTGCAATATTCCACTTGTCAGAAGTACGATCATAGAGATAGCCAATACTATTGAGATCTGCAGGAACAATATTTTCCTTCCGGTTAAGGTCAGCAACCACGACAGGGACCTGCCTTCCTCCTATTACATCTACCGCGAAACTTTGGCGGCGCTTATACTCAAAAGGTGAATAAAATAATGTTCTTACAGGAGGAACAATACCATTAATACCTGGGTTTTCATATCTGTTTACGAGGTCTTTACAAACAGGAATTTCAAATTCCGGGTCTTCGGTAAGAGATACGCGGATGGTATCACCTATCCCATCTTCTAACAACGTTCCAATACCAACTGCACTTTTGATCCTGCCATCTTCCCCATCGCCTGCTTCTGTAACGCCTAAATGCAAGGGATAGCATTCTCCAAACTCGTCAAACATCATCCTTATTAATAACCGGTAAGCCTGCACCATTACCAACGGATTACTGCTTTTCATACTTAGAACGACCTGGTGATAGGCCTCTGCACGTGCGATACGAAGAAATTCCATAGCGCTTTCAACCATTCCCATGGGTGTATCCCCATACCTGCTCATGATTCGGTCACTCAGGGAACCATGGTTAGTTCCGATCCTCATGGCAGTGCCATACTCTTTACAGATCTTTACCAAAGGAATAAACCGATCCCTGATCCTATCAATTTCCTCAGCATATTCATTATCTGTGTATTCGATCTGTTCAAATTTCTTTTTATCAACGTAATTACCTGGATTCACTCTGACCTTTTCAACGATCCGGGCGGCTATCTCTGCAGCATTAGGCGTAAAGTGTATATCTGCAACCAGCGGAGTGGTATATCCTCGTTTTCTTAATTCCTCTTTAATTATCCGTAGATTTTCTGCTTCATTTTTTGATGGGGCGGTGATACGTATCAATTCCGCACCGGCTTCAATGCACCGAATTGATTGTTGTACTGTAGCCAGGGTGTCCATTGTATCGGTGGTGGTCATGGTTTGAACCCTGATTGGATGCAGGTTACCTAAAGAAAGGTCTCCAATCTTCACTTCCCGGGTAATTAAACGGCTGTATTGAGTAAGCGATCCGGCGTAATATTCCATTGTAGCTATAGTGGATCAAAGGTAACAAGTATCAGACGGCTCACCAATCTTTACGACTACTGCCTCCGGCTCCTTTGTTCTTTTCACTTTGTATCCTTTCCTGCACCTGCTTCTCTTTTTGTTGCAACAACTGCAATCGCTGTTGTGTTTCCTTGGGGCTCATCTTTGACTGTTGCTGCTTTTGTTGTTGCTGCTGCTTTTTATTATCCTTGTTCTCGTCCTTCTTAGGAGGTTGTTTCTTTTTTAGCTCCAATAGAGCCTTTTGCAGGTTTTCTCTTGCCTCCTTATCAAATGGATCATTTCTTAATGCATTCTTATATGCTTCAATACTTTCTTCCACGTTTTTCTGATCAGAAAGAATGACACCTTTATTATAAAAGATCTTTGCTTTCATGTCTTTTTGATCTACCGTGGCCAACATCCCTGTATACATCTTAGCTGCATCAACTTTTTGTTGTTGCTGGTAAAGGCAATTGGCAAGATTGAATTTTGCAATGGTATTATTGGGATAGATCGCAAGTGCCTGGCGGTATTCATTCGCAGCCTTCTGGTACTCTTGTTTGTTATAAAATTGATTCCCGTTATCGATCGATATATTAGTTTTATTTCCCTGGCTATAAGAGGTAAAGGAAATAAGGCAAAACAGTAACAGGGCAGTTATTTTCATGCGGCTAATTTTTTCTCCGCTTCCATTATACGTCGGTTCTCAGTGATCAGGCTTTCGATAAGGAGAAATAATAACATTGCCATTGCAAGCCAGGGATAATAGCTGGAAAAATTCATCATGGAGATATCGCCATAAGCTTTCCTGTCGATCTGCGACATCTGGCCTTGAAGTGTTCGTACGGCTGCTTCGCTGGTTTCCAAATGAACATATACCCCATTGGTTTTATCGGAAAGGCTTCTCAATTCCTCCTCATTTAGTTTGGACACAACAATATTCCCTGTTTCATCTTTCTTAAGTTGCCCTGTGGCGGGATCAACTATTGTAGATCCTTCCAGGGAGCCAATACCTACTGTGTTTATCATAACACCCTGCTGCGACAATTCTGTTGCTTTTGCTATTGCCCCGGGATCATGGTCTTCCCCATCAGAGATCAAAACGATCGTTTTGAAACGTTTCTCGGCGGAATTGAACACTTGGGAACTCATATCCAGAGCATCTGTAATTACTGTTCCCTGTTGAGGCACAGCATCAGGTGAAGCAGAGGAAACAAATAAAGATGCAGCCCCGTGATCAGCAGTCAGTGGCATTTGCATATAAGCTTTCCCTGCAAATAATACCAGTGCAACCCTGTCATCAGGCATGGCATCCATTAGTTTATTGATAAGCTGTTTCGCCCTTTCCAGTCGGTTAGGAGCCATATCAGTTGCGAGCATACTTTTACTCACATCCAGGGCAATTGCTATATCTATGCCTTTGCGTGTGCTGCTGTCAGATGCACCTGCTTTACGGGGATTCATAACTGCCAATACTCCCATGGCAAATGCTATTCCTATTAGGAAAAATTTCACCATGAATTTGTTAGCAGAATAATAACTTATAAGCTGATCGATCATCCTCGTATCACCCATTTTTTTCTTTACATGTTTTTTCCAGCTTAGCCAGTAGAAGTATAGCAACACTAATATCCCAATGGCTGAGAACAGCCATGCAAAAAATTTATATTGGAAATGAACACCCACTACTGAAAAGATAACCTTTGTATTGAAAAAACAAGAATTGGGCCGGAATAAGAAATGTCTATTTACCTCAGGGGGTTGAACCTTGAATTAAGAAAAAGCCCTACATCTTCCCCTTGTAAAAGCCCATTTTTGTCAGGATATCCTGCAACATCTGTTTACGGATGGCCATTGATTCGATCTTAGGATCAGTAGATTCAATATTCAAGACAAAGAAATAAGGATGTTTGTTTTCTTCTATCCAACCAACCATCCAGGCAAGCAGGTTTCCATTTTCCCTGTAACCAGTCCCTGTCTTATAGGCTAGCCTGTAATTGGAATTGTTCTCAATGAGCATAGCACGTTTTACCATTTCCTGGTAACTTTTAAAGAATGGAAGCTGGTCGAAATACAATCTTTTAACAAGACCTAATTGTTCATCAGGTTTTATTTTAAGCGAATTGTCAAGCCAGAAACTATCAATCGCTGACCTGATCTTAGTGGTCCCATAATGCAGGGAATCCAGCCAAAGTTGCATGGTATCTTTTCCAATTCGGCGAGCCACTTCCTGGTAATAGGGAACAGCAGAAACGCGAAATGCCTGATACATCGAAAGGTCCTGGTTCCAGGCTTCATTCCATCTTTTTACGCCATCCCATTTAATGATCATACTGTCATTGGTGATCTTGCCAGTTTGCAGCCCGATCAATGAATTGACGATCTTAAAGGTTGAAGCGGGCAAATAGCTACTGTCGCGGTAACGGGAAAGGTTATATACAGTGAATTTACCAGTACCATTATCCATCAGCGCAAAACAACCCTGCACCTTATGCTCGTCAAAATATTTTTTAAGGCTTTCATCCTCATCAACATTATTAGTATTGCAGGACAGGAAGAATAAAATTGAAAAAAAAGGAATTAAGAGACGGGGCATCGGGCGGGAATTTCCGCAAAGTTAATGATGGAATCTATTGGGAAGTAATTTGATAAAAAAGCTGTTCCCTCAAGTTTCAGAATTATGCTTCTGCAGCCCGGGCAAACAGCTTTCTACAAAAAATGTTCAGGGATTATTTTACATCAGAGATAAAATCCGCCTTTCTGCTTATAATGCCTAACGCCCTGGCAATCTCTTTTAGTAGCCGCGCAGGAACTAAATGCAAATAATACAGTGGCCGCCAAAATAAAGCAAAGCAATAATTTTTTCATTGTTTCAATTTCCGGGTCAACAAATTAATTAAGGAAATTCCAAAGGATTTTTGGCGGAGTAGACTTACATCATGCAAGTAGAGAACGAAAATAATACCAGAATATTACTTCTCATAGCATTTGAGCAAATATTTCAGTTCACCTGTACAGCGAACTATAGTAAAAACACGTATCCAGATATGGGAAAGCTGATAACCTGGTTATATCAAAACACCTAATTCTTTTCCAATCCTTGTGAACGCATTGATAGCCTTATCCAGGTGTTGCTGCTCGTGTGCCGCGCTCAACTGAACACGGATCCTTGCCTGGCCTTTGGCAACAACAGGGAAAAAGAAACCGATCACATAAATACCTTCTTCCAGCAACCTGGCAGCCATAGTTTGTGCCAGTACAGCATCATATAACATGATGGGAACAATAGGATGATCGCCTTGCCTGATGTCAAAGCCTGCCTCGGTCATTTTGTTTCGGAAATAACTTGTATTGAATTCCAGTTTATCTCTTAATTGGGTCGTTTCGGTAAGCATATCCAATACGGCAATTGATGCTCCCACAATTGAAGGCGCCAGCGTGTTACTGAATAAATAGGGCCTTGAGCGTTGCCGGAGAATATCTATCACTTCTTTTCTTCCTGATGTGAATCCTCCGGACGCACCTCCCAATGCTTTTCCAAGTGTTCCTGTTATTATATCGATCTTTCCCATTACGCCCCTGTATTCATGCGTTCCTCTTCCTGTTTTTCCAATAAAGCCGGAAGAGTGACACTCATCGATCATGATACAGGCATCATACTTCTCAGCAAGTTCAACGATCTTATCCAGCTGGGCGATTGTACCATCCATACTAAAGGAACCATCAGTTACAATGATCCTGCTTCTGCAGGCAGACGCCTCTTTAAGTTTTGATTCTAGGTCACTCATACTATTATGATCATACCGAAACCGTTGCGCCTTACACAATCGAACTCCATCAATTATAGAAGCATGGTTCAGGGCGTCTGAAATAATAGCATCTTCTTCATTAAAGAGTGGTTCAAAAACACCACCATTTGCATCAAATGCGGCAGCGTATAAAATAGTATCCTCTGTGCCCAGGAATTCAGAGATCTTTTCCTCCAACTCCTTATGGATATCCTGTGTACCGCAAATGAATCGAACGCTACTCATACCATACCCTCTGTGGTCAATAGCTTTGTGCGCGGCCTCTATTACTTTGGGGTGACTGGAGAGTCCCAGGTAATTATTGGCGCAAAAATTCAATACCTTTTTGCCACCCACAATGATCTCGGGACCCTGCGGACTTTCAATGACCCTTTCCGTTTTATAAAGCCCGGCAGCCCTTATCTCTTCTACTTCCTTTCCTATTCGCTGAACAAACTTTTCATTCATATCATCCTATTTTGTGGCGAAGATAAAGAAGGGGGTCACATCCACCATTCACCTCTCCTCATTCACCATATTATTCATTGAAAATCAATGAACCAATTGCTTTTCCCAATCCCATGTAACATTTTCATATCCAAATCCGTCTTAACTTAGACCCCGGCTGTTTATGACCGAAAAAGAATATAATGAGTGTGTTACAACGTACGCAGATAATGTGTACCGCTTCATCCTGAAGAATCTTCGCCATGAAGAAGATGCACGGGATGTGGTTCAGTCCGCATTCGAAAAAATGTGGAAGCATCGCAGTGAAGTAGATGGAGCCCGCTCCAAATCCTATTTATTTACCGTGGCTTATCACCAAATGATCGACCATATCAGGAAAGTAAAAAGGATTCAATTGAAGGAAGAATTTGCCGACAACAGCAATGTAGAAGATAAACCGGCAAATAACCTGAAGAAAGTGCTTGAGCAGGCGCTGAATCGATTGAGTGAAACGCAACGGTCCCTGGTTTTATTGAAGGACTATGAAGGCTATAGTTATGCAGAGATCGGAGAAATAATGGACCTTAATGAAAGCCAGGTGAAGGTTTATTTACACCGGGCAAGGTTACAATTGAAAGAGTATTTGGTTAAAATAGAAAATATAATATAACCATGGCCCTGGCTGATGGTTACCTTTTATGAATATCAACCGCCATAATTACGAAGAATATTTTATCCTTTACCTGGATGATGAACTGGCGCCAAATGAGCGCCGGGCGGTGGAAGATTTTGTTGATCTGCATCCAGATCTCAAAGATGAACTGGACCTGCTTATGCAATTTCGGCTTACACCTGACACCTCACTGGTTTTCCAAGGCAAGGAAGACCTCCTTAAAGGGGAAGACCATATTCATGCGGGTAATTATCACGACTTGTTGTTACTGTATATTGACAACGAATTATCATCCGATAAACAAAGTATGGTAGAAGAATTTGTAAAAGAAAATGTGATCGCCAGGGATGAATTGCATTTGTTATTGAAGACCAAGCTTAGTCCTGAATCGATTGTTTTCAACGATAAAGCTTCTCTTTATCGCCGTGAAGAAAGAAAGATCCCTTTCATCTGGCTCAGGATCGCTGCCGCGATCATCATTGCTGCCCTTGGAACTACCATCTTCTTTGCCATAACCAGGAAGAAGCCGGTATCAGATCCGTCATTCGCTTATACCAATGATAGGGAACAAATAAATAATGGGGCTAAACCAGTTATTACCGGAAAGAACGAAAATGTTTCTCAAAGAAAAGAGGCCGATCCAACTTTTGATAACAAGGAAGCAGCCGGTACAGGTCAACCTCGTGAAAATAAGATCCTGCCTTCCCTGAACCATAATTCAATTGCCACTAATGATATAAAGAAACCTAAAGACGAATTGGTACAGCCAACCCTAAAGAAAGAGGAGCCATTGGCAATAGTTGAAATAAAAAAAGACAACAACCTTCCTAAACCAGGTAATGATGCTCTTTCTAAGATCGAGGAGAAAGCAATAGCCAGCAATAAGACAGGCAACGATTTGAAAGAAATAACCTCACCTAATAAAAGTACTGATGTAACATCTCGCACTGACCAACCGTCAGATATAAGAACAGCAGTATACGATCCCAACAATGATGGCTTTGCCGACAATGGGAAAGATCATAAAAATAAACTCCGTGGCTTTTTCCGGAAGGTGTCACGGACCTTTGAGAAGAGGACCAAAATAGATGCTACGGATGACGATAAATTACTGGTAGCAGGTTTCTCGATCAAACTTAAATAATTTACGAACCAATAAATAAGGACCAAGATGAAAAGGATCATTACCCTATGTATAGCAGTATGCTCAGTTTTAACTTCTTTCTCTCAAACAGACAGTACCAGAAAAGATAAGCCCGACACGATTCATGTAGGAGGTATAACGATCGTTCGGAAAGCCGGAAGCAAAGAAAGGCAGATCATACATGACCGTGATTACAAAAGAGCCCATAACAGGAACACCAACCCCGGTAATGTATCTACTAATTGGTGGATATTTGATCTTGGCTGGTCTAATTATTCCGATAATACAAATTATACAGGAACTGCAGCACAGGCCTACGCCCCCGGGAGCAATTCAAGCTGGCTGAAATTGAAGAACGGCAGGTCCCGTAATGTGAATGTATGGGTATTCATGCAGCGTTTGAATATTACAAAGCATATACTCAACCTGAAGTATGGAATGGGACTAGAGCTAAATAATTATTTTTACAAAAGACCTATCCGTTATATTTCAAATACTGCAGCCATTCCTGATCCACCCGTAGTGATGCTCGACAATACAGTTAACCGTACCTATAAAAAGGACAAGCTGGCTGCAGATTACCTCACCGTTCCGTTAATGCTTAATTTAAACTTCACGCCCAAGCGCCAGAATGGTTTTGGCATCAGTGGAGGCATTAGCCTGGGTTATCTTTATAGTTCAAGGAATAAGACCATAACCTCTGATGAAGGCAAGAAGAAAGCAAAAGATGATTTTGACCTTGAAAAGTGGAAACTCTCTTATGTTGGGGAAATTTCCCTGGGCCCTGTTCGTTTCTATGGCTCCTATGCCATGAAGAATATGTACGCAAGGGGATTGGATGTTACGCCGTATAATTTTGGCTTTCGCATCAGTAACTGGTAAGCCCTTGTTAAAACATATCCACATTCCAAAATAAAACAACGGAAGGCTGCGTTTCACACTCTGTTACCTACACAATATCCGGCAGATCATTATCACCTATTGAAACACAGCAAATGAAACACGTGATCGTCCTTACCTCCATCTTTTTTGGAGGTAGCCTTCTGGCCACTAATGTAGTAACCACTTCCCATCGCTCTTTTGCCATAAAGCGATCCCATATCATACCAGGGGGACCAATAGGTAATATCCGTATCCTGATCGATAAATCAGATTACGAACTAAGCGTATATGACGAAAAAGGCTGGTATGCCACTTACCCAGTAGTTTTCGGGAATAATTCCCTGGATGATAAAAAAATGCAGGGAGATAAAAATACACCCGAAGGCACTTTCCACATCCTCGCTAAAAGAGTTCATGAGAAATGGTGCAGGTTTATGGCGCTGGATTACCCAACAAAAGAAAGCTACGAGAAATTTAACACCCGTAAACAAAGAGGAGAGATCCCTGGAAACGCAAGCATTGGTGGAGGAATAGGCATTCACGGTACCTGGCCCCATGAGGATTTCGTAATTGACCGGTATAAAAACTGGACGGAAGGATGCATATCCATGAAGAACGGGGATGTATCCGAGATCTACGACTTTGTTAAAGCAGGAACAACTGTATCCATACAAAAATAGATCAAGGCCTTCGGGCATTAGTCTCCAGGAAATGATCAATTTCAATTCCCCATTTCATTGGATCTTTACGAAGGAAAGACTCATGAAGTGCATTGGTATATATTACTAATTTCTTATTTGTGGAAGCAGTCGAATTGTAAACCTTCTCAATTTCATCCCGCAGAACAAAATTATCAAGCGTTCCCCACTGATATAATACAGGACAATGAATGCCTTTTGAATATCGGGAAGTATTATGGTCAAAGCCATTATATCCCCTCTCCACGCTGATCCAAAAAGTGGTAAGCAATCCAAAGGGTTCACCCGGGAAACCCAAAACGCGGGCCTTCCCTTTTAAGAAGGTATGTAGCGAAAGAAAAGGCATATCCAGGATAACTCCTGAAGGACTTATTTCAGGGTACTTGTACAGGGCGCGTGCTACCGCTACAGCTCCCATTGAACTTCCATACAGGAAAACATTCTTCTCTCCTTTGCCTTTTACATACTCATAGGCAAGTTTCACCTCTTCGCATTCCCGGAAAGCAATTGTGCATGTATTGCCCTCACTATTGCCGTGTGCACGGAAATCGCTGAACATTACATTGTATCCTTTCCTGTAAAATTCTGTTGCTTCATCCAACATCGCATCGCGATTTCCAGATATCCCATGGAACAAAATTATGGTGCCTTTAGCCGAGTCACCTGCCTTACCATACCAGCCATCTATCTGGAGCCCTGAAGCTGTTTGGAGTTTTATTTCAGTGTGAGCAAAGAAAGGTGTATCACTGATCGGCGCCTTACCATAGCGGGGCCCTGAAAATATTTTCCACGATTTGGCAAAAATATTGGCTTCATCAAATGATTCAGAATCGACCTTCTCGTAAAAATGGGTGAGTTTATAACCATAGAACGCCGCACAAATATTAATGAGTATAAATTGCACGAGTAATACCCATCCGATCCACCGCAATGCCGAGGTCAGTTGTTGCTTAAAAGTTCTTTTTTGCATGGAAGTCATTAATGAACTACAATCGGTTTGATTTTATCTCTTCAACTACTGCCGGGTCAAGCAAAGTGGTCGTATCACCAAGATTATCCAGCTCTCCCTCGGCTATCTTTCTGAGTATCCTTCTCATGATCTTTCCGCTCCTGGTCTTCGGAAGACCTGTTACAAACTGGATCTTATCTGGCTTTGCGATAGGTCCAATGATCCGGGATACTGTTTGAAGAATATCCTGCCTTGTCATTTCATCATTGATATGGCGGCCATTAAAAATTACATAGGCATAGATACCCTGCCCTTTTATATCGTGATGGTATCCAACTACTGCGCTTTCTACTACACCTGCGTGCATATTGATCGCGTTTTCCACCTCTGCTGTTCCGATCCTGTGGCCGCTTACATTCAATACATCATCTACTCTTCCTGTTATGCGATAATTACCCAATTGATCCTTAAGTGCGCCATCTCCCGTGAAATAAAGATTTTCATAAGCTGCAAAATAGTTTTTTCTGCACCGTTCATGGTCACCATAGGTGGTTCGTAAGATACCGGGCCAAGGAGCTTTGATACATAGATTACCTTTTAGCCAACCATGTTCATCCCTTTCTGTTACTTCCTTTCCATTTTCATCCACCAGCACAGGTTGTACACCGGGCATCGGCAAACTTGCCCAACTTGGTATTGACGGCGTAACACCAGCAAGATTGGATATCAAAGTGCCGCCAGTTTCTGTTTGCCACCACGTATCAACTACCGGGCATTTCTTCTTCCCGATATTTTCATCATACCAATGCCAGGCTTCTTCATTGATAGGCTCACCAACTGTGCCCAGAGTTTTCAAAGATGAAAGGTCCTTTCCTTTCAAAGGATCAAGACCAAAACCCATCAAACTTCTTATCGCTGTAGGGGCAGTATAAAGAATATTCACTTTGTGTTTGTCTACTATCTCCCAAAATCTTCCAGGATCCGGCCATGTAGGGATACCCTCGAACATCAAAGAAGTGGCACCCGCGCTTAGGGGTCCATAAACGATATAACTATGACCGGTGATCCATCCTATGTCAGCAGTACAGAAATGCACCTCCCCCGGTTTATACTGGAAAACATTTACAAAGGTGTAGGTGGTCCATATCATATAACCTGCAGAACTATGTACTACTCCTTTTGGTTTACCAGTACTCCCTGAAGTATATAATATGAATAAGGGATCTTCGGCATCCATTTCTTCCGCATCAAAAGACACATGGCCATCCTTTTCAACCTGGGTTTCCGCATGTTCCATTTCATCTTCCCACCATACATCCCTCCCTTTTATCATTGATACCGGCGTTCTTGTCCTTGTATATACGATCACTCTTTTTACCAACTTATTTCCAACCAGGGCATCATCAATCACAGATTTTAAAGGAATATCCTTTCCACCCCTGAAGGCGCCATCACAGGTAACGATGTATTCGGCCTGCGCATCCTCCAGCCTGTCCGCAATACTTTGTGCACTGAACCCTCCAAAGATCACGCTGTGTATCGCACCTATTCGTGCACAACCCAAAACCGCATAAGCTAATTCGGGTACCATACCCATATATATACAAACACGATCACCCTTTTTTACGCCGTTATTTCTTAATACCTGTGCAAATTGGCAAACCCTTTTGTGTAGCCGGTTGTAGGTAACGATCCTTGTTCTTTCTTCGGGGTTATTGGGTTCCCAGATTATTGCTGGCTTCTCTCCCAGATCCTTCAGATGCCGGTCGATACAATTCTCAGTAATATTCAACTTGCCGGCTTTGAACCATTCAATTTTAGGTTCTTTAAAGTTCCACTCCAGTACCTTATCCCACTTTCTTCTCCACAGAAAATTGTCAGCCACCTCTGCCCAGAACAATTCAGGTTGCTCTACGCTTTGCTGGTAAGCTTTGTTATATTGCTCCATTGATGTTATCTGGAATGGATAGCTCATAGGCACTCACTTGTTTTATGGCTTAAATGTACGAAACGGGAGGTTTTTGTTTATCTTAATTCCATGAAACCAACAAGCATCGGAGCCATCATTGGTGCCTCCTCTGTAGGCACTATGATAGAATGGTATGACTTCTACATATTTGGTATGCTCTCCACTACCATTTCCACACAATTCTTTCCAAAGGAAAATCCAACTGCCGCGTTATTGAGTACACTGGCCATTTTCGCAGCAGGGTTTATCGTTCGTCCTTTTGGCGCGCTTGTATTTGGAAGGTTAGGCGACCTGGTGGGCAGAAAACATACTTTTTTATTGACGCTTATCCTGATGGGGGGTGCTACTTTCCTGATAGGCTGTGTACCGGGCTATAATAGTATTGGAATAGCAGCACCCATCATTGTGTTATTATTAAGGCTATTGCAGGGCCTCGCACTGGGTGGGGAATATGGAGGAGCCGCTACATATGTTGCAGAGCATTCCACTCCTTCGAAGCGTGGCTATTATACCAGCTGGATACAAACTACAGCCACCCTGGGTTTATTTATTGCCCTGGGTGTGATATTGCTTGTAAAAAAGAATATGACCGACATTTCCTTTAATAAGGAATGGGGAGGATGGCGATATCCTTTTTGGATCTCAATTCTCCTTGTGGGGATCTCGATCTATATCCGTATGCGAATGAAGGAATCACCTTTGTATACTGCACTAAAAAAAGAAGGAAAAACTTCCATAAACCCCATAACCGAAAGCTTCCGCCATAAATTGAATTTTAAAATGGTATTACTTGCACTTTTCGGTGCGGTCATGGGCCAGGGAGTCGTTTGGTATACAGGACAATTCTATGCACAGAATTTTTTAGAAACAAAATGCAACATTGGATTTGAACAAAGCAGGACCATTCTTCTCTGGGCGATATTATTTGCCACGCCCTTTTTCATTTTCTGGGGCTGGCTCAGTGATAAAATTGGGAGGAAATGGATCATGATGGCCGGTTTGGGACTGGCAATCTTTACCTACAGGCCAATATTCAGTTATTTTTTGGATGGCACCACAACAAAAACGTTATCCATTAAAGAAGAAAGAGTGTTATCCGAAAAAATGGAACGCACAACTTCAGGCAAGGATTCGGTGACAAGTACAGAAAAAACGATCACTTATACGAATGGGTTGATTGCCAAAGAAACCCGCTCAGATACACTATCAAATGATCCTGCACTCCGCGCATTGCAGGATGCAAGAATAAAGCTCACTTATACACAGAAACAACTTCCATCCCCGATATACTGGAAATTTGTTGGCCTGGTGTTTCTCCTGATCCTTTACGTTACGATGGTGTACGGACCGATCGCTGCATTCCTGGTAGAAATGTTTCCCACAAAGATCAGGTACACTTCCATGTCACTGCCTTATCATATCGGAAATGGGGTTTTTGGAGGATTGGTACCATTCATAGGTTTATTGCTTACTACTACTTATACTTCCGATCCGTTGGTAGGCTTATGGTACCCGATAGGGGTTGCTGTACTTTGCCTGTTTATTGGCATGCTGTATTTGGACAATAAGATCGATAAAAAGATAAATAACTGATATATGAGCGCAATAAAAAGATATTTTGGATTGATCCTGTTATTACTGGCCCCGCTCGTCATTTTTGAACTGGTGACCGGCGCGCTGCAGAATATCGATCATGCAGGTAAAAAAGATATCAATAATCCTGTGATCTGGATCATTATTATTACCATTTTCACTCCTATTGCAATAGGGCTGGTGATATTCGGATGGTATGCATTCAGGGGTGAATATGACCGTTTGCCGCATAGCTCCCAGGAATTGTAGCCTGGAAAAAAAATATCTGAACTATTGAACCTGTATTGAAGAAAACTGTTGTTCTCGTTAATATATTTGCGGCAATGTTTCAAAGGATCACCACAAGAACTATACATGTCCTGTCCACCCTGCTGATGATCTTTGCCTTATCCTGGCTCACAGTTAGTCTTCCTTTTGTCGCACGCGCCAAACAACACATCTCTTCATTAAAAACTGGCAACCCTGATAAAGATGACAATACTGCAACCAATACCACGGAAGAAAAAGCTTCGCAAACAATTAATGAAGAATATCTCCATCACGAAGAATTAAGTATAAATGAGCAGTTAATTCTGAAAAGAAAATATGTCCCCCATCTTTGCCCTGATCTGCCTCATTTTCATTTCGAGCTGATCACTCCTCCACCTGAAGCATAACAATACATATTGATCTTGCCTGGCAGAAGACATCTGTCCTGGAAATTATTTAATCAAAAAATATTGTTATGGCACCTCGTGCTAAAGATTATTTTAAAGGGTTGCCCTTTGACCTGCCTGCTGCTATTGTAGTTTTTCTTGTTGCCCTTCCATTATGCCTTGGAGTGGCACTGGCGTCAAATGCACCATTGTTCAGCGGAATTATCGCAGGTATCACAGGAGGAATTGTTGTGGGCTTGTTCAGCAGATCACACTTAAGTGTGAGCGGACCGGCAGCGGGACTTACAGCTATAATTGCCTCAGCTCTTGCAACATTATCCTCCTATGAGGCATTCCTGGTTGCAGTAGTTTACTGCGGAATATTACAGATCGCTTTTGGATATTTAAAAGCAGGTATAATCGGAGATTATGTGCCCGGCAGCGTTATAAAAGGAATGCTTGCTGCTATCGGCCTGATACTTATTCTTAAACAACTTCCTCATCTCGCAGGTTATGACAAGGATTTTGAAGGAGATGAAGCTTTTATCCAGGCCAATGCGGAAAATACGTTTACAGGGATCTTTCGGTCATTAAATTATATCACCCCTGCTGCGTTCTTCATTGGGATCACCTGTACCCTTTTTTATTTTGGATGGGAGAAATTCAACTCCTCAAGGAAAGGGTTAACCAGGATGATCCCCGCACCACTGCTGGTAGTTATGATCGGTGTAGTGAGTCATGAATTGATAAAAGCATATTACCCTTCATTTGTTATCAGCAATGAACATATGGTCGCCCTTCCGGTAGCAGGTTCAGCAAGTGAATTCTTTTCTTTTTTTGCTTCTCCCGACTGGAGCCAGTTCCTAAACAAGGAAGTGGTCTTAACGGCATTGACCCTGGCCCTTGTTGCAAGCCTGGAAAGCCTATTAAGCATTGAAGCAATTGATGACCTTGATCCTTACCAACGGGTAACCCCTACTAACCGAGAACTTAAGGCACAGGGTATTGGTAATATTGTTTCAGGTCTGCTTGGTGGGTTACCTGTGACCAGCGTTATCGTGCGCTCTTCCGCTAACGTGAGCGCAGGTGCCAAAACAAAAATGTCTACGATCTATCACGGACTCTTGCTTCTGTTATGTGTGGCTTTCATACCGGCATTGCTGAACTATATCCCAAAAGCAGCATTAGCAGCCATCCTGATCTTTACTGGCTACAAACTGGCTAAACTTTCCCTTTTTAAAACTTTTTACAAAAAGGGATGGGAACAGTTTCTTCCTTTTGTAATTACAATCGTAGCAATACTTTTTACAGATCTTCTAAAAGGTGTGATCATAGGCATTGCTGTGGGCCTAATATTTGTGATCCGGAGTAATTTCAGGTCGGCTATGGTAATGGTCAATGACGAGAATAAATTCCTGTTCAGGTTACGAAAAGACGTGTCTTTCCTGAACAAACCATTTGTGAAGGCGAGCTTGGAAAAAATTCCTCCCAACTCACAGGTACTGATCGATGCTACAAGAGCTGACCTTATTGACCATGATGTATTGGAGACCATAAGGGACTTTATGTTACATGCCCCCCTGAAGCATATCCTGGTAGAATGGAAAGGGAAACAGCCAATAATACTGGAGGAAATGGAAATCTTTAAATCAAATCTTAAAAAAGGATAATTTTATACTTATGCAATCATATCAAAAATTGTTATTAGAAAACAAAGCCTGGGCTCAGGAGAAGATCGCTGATGATCCTGATTACTTCAACAGGTTGGCGCATTTACAATCACCTGAGTTCTTATGGATAGGTTGCAGTGACAGTCGTGTTCCTGCCAATGAGATAACGGGTACCCAACCAGGTGAAATATTTGTTCACCGGAATGTCGCTAACCTGGTTATTAATACAGATGTCAATTTGCTTTCTGTTCTTGATTACGCAGTCAATCATCTGCAAGTAAAACACGTTATCGTTTGCGGCCATTATGGCTGCGGCGGTATTAAGGCTGCCCTGACCAATCATGATTTCAAAGCAGTCCTGAACATGTGGCTTCGGAATATCAAAGATGTTTGTCGCATACACAAGCAGGAATTAGACGCCATTACAGATGAAGAGGCAAAAACCAACCGACTAGTTGAATTAAATGTTCAGGAGCAGATATACAATCTTGCCAAGACGTCGATCATACAGAAAGCATGGAAACATGAGAAGCGTCCTCATTTGCATGGATGGGTATATGGTTTGAAGGATGGCCTGATCAAACCTGTTTGTGAAATGTCGGCTGGCAGTTTAATTGACGATATTTATCAATATGACGATCTCTGATCAGCCGGTTATAGACCTTTGTAAAAGAAAAACGGCAGCACCGGCGATATAACCAGCAATTGCTATCCAACCGATCTTTTTCAGGTAATCGAGGAATTTCACCTTTTCTATTCCCATGGCGGCAACACCGGCAGCAGATCCAATGATCAGAATGCTACCGCCAGTCCCTGCACAATAGGCAAGGAATTCCCAGAAATAATGATCGGTTGGATATTTTTCCAATCCATACATTCCCTGTGCCGCGGCCACTAACGGCACATTATCAACTATGGCCGAAAGAAACCCGGTGATCATAGATATTATACCTATATCTCCAATTGCGTGGTTAAGTCTTGCCGAAAGGTTATGAAGTATCCCTGAGGATTCCAATGCAGCGACACTCAGGAGTATGCCCAGGAAAAATAATATGCCCGGTGTGTCTATTTTTCGGATGGCATGGTTTACTGAAAGAACACCTTTTTCCCTGTCGCTTTTATTGGAATGTAATATCTCTGTTACCAGCCACATGAGCCCTAATCCAAACAGTATCCCCATATATGGCGGGAGATGGGTGATGATCTTGAATACCGGTACGAATAGCAAACACCCGAGGCCAAGAATAAAAACAGTTTTTCGGTCAGAAGGTGTAGTAAGCAATTCTTCCTCCTGCGGGTCTTCTCGCAAGACTTCCCCCTTCATTTGAAGACTGATCAAAAAAGCAGGCACTATAAAACAAACCAAGGCAGGAAGGAAAGTCTTTAGTATAATGTTCAACGTGGTAACCTGGTTTCCCATCCACAACATGGTGGTGGTAACATCACCGATAGGGCTCCAGGCCCCACCAGCATTGGCAGCTATCACTATCAATCCTACAAAAAGTAAGCGTTCATTCTTATCGGGAACCAATTTCCTTAATAAGGATACCATCACTATCGCAGTTGTCAGGTTGTCTAAAACTGCAGAAAGAAAAAAAGTAAAGAATCCAATAAGCCACACTAATTTCTTTCTATCACGTGTTTTAATGATATCCGTAAGTATAACAAACCCATCATGCAGATCTATTAGCTCCACCACCACCATCGCACCCAGGAGAAAAAATAAGATGCTGGCTATCGAGGACAAATGGCCGAAGAGCTGCTCAGTCACTATATTTCCCTGCGATTGCATTAAAGCAAAGACCGTCCAGCATAATACGCCTGTGAGAAGCGCCGTTGCCGCTTTATTAATGCCAAGCGGGTGTTCAAGTATGATACTTGTATATCCCAGAATAAAAATGACGGCAATTATCGTTAACATGATTGGCATGAAAATAACACCATTTTTCACATTTCTTCATTCCCATAATACTTAATTTGCAGTATGTCTATTGAAATAAAGGAATTACTTAAAGTTTATGGTGAACAAAAAGCCATTAACAATATTTCTTTCAAGGTTAGCAAAGGAGAGATCGTTGGTTTTTTAGGACCCAACGGTGCCGGAAAATCCACTACCATGAAGATCCTCACCGGCTATCTTAATTGTACAGCAGGCGAAGCCTATGTATGCGATATCAATGTGGCCGAACAACCATTAGAAGCAAAGAAGAAGATCGGCTATCTTCCTGAACTCAACGCTTTGTATTACGATATGTATATCAGGGAATATTTGAGTTTTGTAGCGGAAGTGCATCAAATCAAGGACAAGAAGACAAGGACAGAGGATGTAATTAAACTTACCGGACTTAGCACTGAGAGCAAAAAAAAGATCGGACAGCTTTCAAAAGGATATAAGCAACGGGTTGGGCTTGCTGCCGCGTTGATCCATGACCCCGAGGTTTTGATCCTTGATGAACCCACTTCAGGACTTGATCCTAACCAGATCGTAGAAATAAGGGAAGTGATAAAGCAACAGGGGAAAAACAAAACCGTACTTTTCTCCACACATATCCTCCAGGAAGTTGAAGCGATCTGCGATCGGGTTATCATTATTAATCAGGGAGAATTGGTGGCCGACAAATCACTTAGTGAACTAAAGAAATCTCATTCCCCTTTACATACGATCAACGTTCAATTCGATCGGGCTATTGACAGCAGTTTATTAAAAGCCATTCGAGGAGTACTGAGTATAAGCCAGCATAATAATGGCTATAGTTTGCAAACCGAACAACCCGAAATGATCAGAAAAATGGTTTTGGAACTTTCGGTGGAACAGAACTGGAATATTACCTCTTTACAAAGCGATACCCAGAGACTTGAAGATATCTTTCGCCAACTAACTGACAAGAATTGATCAGCGGATCAATGTAATAGAACCTTTTTCAGTTACCAGCTGGTTATTTGCATTATAGAATCTCAAGATCCAGATATAAACGCCGGATGCCTGTGTTACATTTTTGTTCTTACCATCCCAGCCTTCTCCATACTTCTCTGTATAATAGATGAGGTTACCCCACCTGTTGTAGATAGCAAAACTTGCTAATCCCTTCATACCGACAAGGTAGGGTCGCACAAGATCGTTCAAACCATCTCCGTTAGGGGTAAAGGCACTAGGCAGATAAAAGCCGGGTTTCTTCAATACCATAACCGAAAGTGTGTCGGTAGTTACACAGGTATGTTTATCGGTAATGTCGATAAAATAAGTAATATCATCACCTGCAGTTATTTCGGTATACCTGGTATCATAGCTGCTTAGTAACAGATGCGGTCTCCAGTTGTAATAATTTCCGATGCTATCCCTTACGTGGGCAAACTGCGTGCTTCCCTGGGGAATAGTAATGGAATGGTACGTATAACCCGGGGCTTGCCGGTTCACCTGTACTGTTCGTATCAACCTTTGGGTATCCGATTCACAACCCAGTGTTGTCATCAAAAGAGTAACATCAACTTTACCCGGAGGTATATTATAAATTACAGGAAATGGATCTTTTAAATTACTCATAGGGTTCCCGTCATTAAAGTTCCACAAGTAATTCACCCGGGGCGAGCCATTTTCGTTACTGAGATTATGAAAGGTAACGGGTCTTCCTGTACAGATAGAGTCATAAGTAAAATTGGGACGGCCATTGGTCAGCACGTGCATTATCCTTTGAGATGAGGTCGCCTTACATCCGTATTGAGTCGTAGCCTCAAGGTCTACCGAATAATCTCCAACAAGGTTGAAACTCCTTGTTACATCAGTTGTTGTTTGTGTGATACCATCACTGAACGTCCACAGGTAATTCATATTGGCACCGTCAGGAGAAGTGGAAGTGTTGGTCATTACAAAAGAACTGATACGTATGCAACCGGTATCCTTATTCAAATTAAAGGAGGGAATGGGTATAGGATGTATAGTAAACGGAACCACCCTGGTTGAATCCAGGCAACCTAACTCACTCAGCCGCGCATAATAGGTTCCTGTGGCTGTGGGCTGGTAAGTGACTGCCGTAGCTCCGGGCAGATCTCCTGAAGATTGTTCCACCCATTGAACAGCAGCAACTGCAGTGCTGACCGTTAAAGTGGGTCCCTGGTCACCAATACAGATCTCATCATTTCCAGTATACGATAATGCAGTATCTATTTGTGCCGTTGATACCACAGTTGTATCAAAATTCACGCAGCCGGTTAAAAGATCGGTAACCTGAAGGATATATTGCGTTGGATTATTCGTGAGAGGAACTGCAAATGGATTGGAAACAGAAGGATTGGAGACTTCAGCAGGCGGTGTCCATGAATACCCAAGCCCCAGGCCTGGAGGCCCCCCTATTTGTACGTTTCCTCCTTTACAAATGGTAGCATCAGGTCCGGCAACAGCGGGTGGAGGAGTAGCGATCTCAATATTTGCATAAAGGGTGTCCTGGCAACCAAAACCCGGATAAGGTGTTACTACCACAGGTAATGTTGCACCAACAGCCGGCGGAGGATTCAATGTTATTGTTTGCTGATTTCCTATCACCGTTGAGAATGTATTATCTGAATACCAAGTATATGTTTGAAATCCAAAAGGCGCGGTCATTGTCAGATCAGGAGTATTTGGGCAAATGTAATTTCCGGAGATAACCCCATTACATATTGAACTTACATCCATGTAGGCATAACCAAAATGTTGTGTGAAGGTGCAATCACTCGTAATAAATTCAAGCATCACTGTATGCCCTGCATAATTACTAAGGTTGACACTGATCGGAGTCCAATCCTTATACCAGACCGAAGCATCGATTGGGGACCGTCGAAATCCGGGCAGGTTAGCAGTCGCTACAAAATCGAAAGAAACACAGGGAAGATTTTGCCCGGTAGCCACATCGATGATACGGGCACGGAAACGGGGTTGTTCCCAGGGTTGGTGATTAGGATCCTGGAATACTACAGCATAATAATAAAGGAGCGAAAAAGAAGTAGCCTGGGGAGGTATTGTAAATGTATAGGAAATACCTTCTGCTTCATGTCCGCCAGAACTATTACCCAGTTTTACACTGTAGTTTCCTCCGTTGGGGTTTAGAGTAGAAAACCCGCCATAAGGATCAATTGACGCATTGGCACGTGAAATGATGACATGGCGGTTGGGCAACTGACCTATATTGTCCAGGTGCACAACATTCACATTTGATTCAGCTGCTACATAACCATACTTGCAAACCCAGTTTGTAAAATCACCAAACTCAAAATCAAGGTTGGGGGGGCAAAGACCTGCCTGTGCCTTTGATGAAAGCGCAAAAAAATTGGTTACGATCAAACCAATATAAAACAGGAAATTCCGAAGACGCATGTTGGTCAGTAATGACCTCAAACTTATTCAAAAAAAGCTGTTAGGCCAAGTTATTCAGATCTCAGATAACAGATAACAGATTCCAGAATACAGGGGGCAGGGGGAGAGAAGGGTTTTTTCCGTTTCTTTGCGCAAGAATTATCTAATTAAACCGCTCTCTTACCATGAGTTACATTTCAGAGATCTTTGCCCGCCAAATCCTTGATTCAAGAGGAAATCCTACAATAGAAGTGGATGTGATCACCGATGAAGGCGCTGTTGGCCGGGCAGCTGTACCCAGCGGGGCAAGCACAGGGATACATGAAGCCGTTGAATTACGCGATAATGACAAGAAGAAATATGGCGGCAAAGGGGTATTAAAAGCAGTCAGGAATGTGAACCAGGAACTGGCTCCAGTATTGCTTGGAGCTGATGTAGCCGACCAAACAGGCATTGATGAAATGATGATCAGATTAGATGGCACTCCAAATAAAAGCAAACTTGGGGCAAATGCCATCCTTGCTATAAGCATGGCTGTTGCCAAAGCTGCAGCCGAAGAAGCTTCCATACCGCTGTACCGGTATATTGGCGGAACCAATGCAAAGGTCCTTCCCATTCCAATGATGAATATCCTGAATGGCGGCGCTCATGCCGACAACAAGATCGATTTCCAGGAATTCATGGTAATGCCAGTAGGAGCTTCCACCTTTAGCGATGGATTGAGATGGGGCGTAGAGATCTTTCATACACTAAAATCAGTATTAAAAAAGAAGGGATATAGCACGAATGTAGGAGATGAAGGAGGTTTTGCACCAAATATTCAATCTAACGAAGAAGCAATAGAAACTGTTTTGTTGGCTATAGAAGCAGCTGGTTATAAAACAGGAAGCCAGGTGATGATCGCCATGGACGCCGCTAATAGTGAACTTTGGGATGCGAAAAAGAAAAAGTATGTTTTTCATAAAAGCAGCGGAAAAGAAATGAGCAGTGAGCAATTGGTGAAGTATTGGGAGAAATGGGTAAAACAATATCCGATCGTCTCGATAGAGGATGGCATGGCTGAAGACGACTGGAGCGGGTGGAAGATGATGAGCGAAACACTTGGTGACAAGTGCCAGTTGGTAGGTGATGATCTATTTGTGACCAATGTTGACAGGCTGCAACAAGGAATTGATAAAGGAATTGCAAATGGTTTACTGGTAAAAGTAAACCAGATAGGCACCATAACTGAAACGATCAACGCCGTTACTCTGGCACAGCACAACGGGTACAATACCATCATGAGCCATCGCAGCGGAGAAACAGAAGATACAACGATCGCAGACCTGGCAGTCGCCCTGAATTGCGGTCAGATCAAAACCGGGTCAGCCAGCAGATCTGATCGTATGGCCAAGTACAATCAATTGATAAGAATCGAAGAATTATTGGGCGATTCCGCAATTTATCCAAAAGGAAGAATTAAATTTGGTAGATAAGATAGCTGAATGAAACTACTAACCCATATCCCGGCGATCTTTCGAAATAAGTACTTACTTTCTTTTGCGGCTTTTTGCGTAATCATTCTTTTCCTGGATAAGAATGATATGCTTACCCAATGGGCAAGGCAAAAAGACCTGCAATCGCTGGAATCTTCCAAAGCGTATTATACCAAAGAAATCAACAGGTTACAAAAAGATTACCAGGACCTCAAGACCGATCCAAGTGCAATTGAAAGGCTGGCGCGCGAAAAATATATGATGAAGCGCGATAATGAAGAGGTCTTCTTCATACCGGAAAACCACGATTCACCAAAGAATTAAGAAAACGTACACAATAAGGGATTCTACCCGCCGTTTTTATTAGCGGACGAGAACATGAATCTGGAATCCTTGAAAAAACGTTTAATGGACAATTTAACCGGTTGCAAATGACCAATTTTACTCCCGAGGATCTTTTGTTGTACTTGTACAAAGAAACATCCACAGAACAAATTATCGCCATCGAAGAAGCCCTTCAAAAAGACTGGACATTGCGCGAAAAGCTCAATGTGCTGAAGGCTTCCATGCAAAGACTGGACAAATGTGTAGTAACTCCCAGAACTGAAGTGATCTTGAATGTATTGAATCACGCAAGGGAGCAGGCAACACAGGAAGTACAGTAAGCACTGGCTTCAAAATTTTCAAAGCATTCCTAAAAAGGAATGCTTTTTTTGTTGCTGTTTATCTGGATCCGGAAGCCTGTTGTTGGATTGTTGTTATTTTGCGCCCAATGAAATTGAAAGAGCGATATAAATACACTATTGAGTATTTCAGCAAGCATATGCCGGTAGCAGAGACCGAATTGGAATTCAAAGATCCATTTCAATTACTGGTAGCTGTTATTCTTTCTGCTCAATGCACTGATAAAAGGGTTAATCTTACTACCCCCGCTATATTCAAAAAATATCCCGATGCAAATGCGCTTAGCAAGGCAAGCTTTGATGAACTCTTGCCTTATGTCAAAAGTATTTCTTACCCGAACAATAAGACCAGGCACCTGATCGCTATGGCTAAAATGGTTAGGGAAGAGTTTGAAGGAAAGATACCAATGAAGGTTGAAGAACTGGTTAAGCTTCCAGGAGTTGGAAGAAAGACGGCAAATGTGATCACTTCCGTTGTTGACAACCAACCCAACATGGCTGTAGATACGCACGTAAACCGTGTAAGCAAAAGGATCGGTCTCGTATCGGAAACAGCTACAACCCCACTTGCAGTAGAGAAACAATTAGTACGGAACATTCCTCAGGAACTTGTACATAAGGCCCACCACTGGCTGATACTGCATGGCCGATATGTTTGCCTGGCCCGAAACCCCAAATGTGGTGAATGTGGTTTAAAACCGGTTTGCAAATACTTTAAATCACATCCCCTTGATTAAATACCAACATATTGGTGGCTTCCTGCTTATCTCATCTTAGAAAGTGCGCAAAGCTTTGGTCAGCACGGAATATTAAAGGTGCGGGTCGCTTTTTTCCCGGGGGGAATATACTTTTTGAGCCATGCAGGCGAGACTCTGGGAATTCGGACTAAGGTAGAGATCAGGTAAGGAAGATAAATTAATTTATCCCCGTTGCCATTTTTAAACTTTGCGAAAAGTTATAAATCAATAGTTTTACCTGCCTGTTCGAAATCCAACCGTTGCAAAGCCTTAATTATAAAGGTTAATCAATTTTTTTAATGAAAAAGACCATCCTATTCGCCCTGGCGATAATGGCTTTGTGCAACCAACCACTAAAGGCGCAGTACTATTATTATAATGATCGTTATTATGATAGCCCCGTTGTATTTGAAATGGGAGTATCCGGTGGCATCATGAACGCACTCACCGATCTTGGAGGCAAAGCTGGAGTTGGAAAAGGATTTATTAAAGACCTGAGGTGGGCCACTGCCAGGCCAAGTTATGGTGCTTATTTCGCGGCTACCTATAATAATGCGATCGCTGTCCGGCTGGAAGGAACAGTTGGAACGATCGTTGGCTATGACTCTATATTAAAGAAAGTTGCTTCAACTTCTACCGGCCGATACGAAAGAAATCTCAGCTTCAAAAGCCGCATCTCTGAAGTGCAATTAGGTTTTGAGATACATCCCCTGTTTATAAGGAATATGGATGACCACGACCCACCCCGGCTTTCCCCCTATCTTATCCTGGGAGTTGGGTATTTTTCTTTTGACCCACAAGCTAATTTAAATGGCACCTGGTACCAGCTAAAACCTTTACATACCGAAGGCGAGGGTTTTAAAGAGTACCCGGATAAGAAAAATTATCAGACAAGCCAATTGAATCTGCTGGGAGGATTAGGCTTGCGTTTTGAACTGACAAGCATTTTTAATGTAAGGCTGGAATTGGTGCATAGAAAATTATTTACAGACTACCTCGATGACGTAAGTACTACTTATATAGATCCAAACTTATTTTATAATTACCTGCCAGCCAACATGGCTGCTATAGCTCAACAACTTGCAAACCGTAAAAGTGAACTGAACCCCAACGATATGACCAATGCAGGCGACCAGAGGGGTGATCCCAGCAACAAAGATTCCTATTTTACCATCCAGTTAAAGGTGGGCATGACGCTGGGAAGAAGGCAGCGATAATTCTGTCTTCTTTAGTATTTTTACCTAAGGATCTCTAAAACCTTATCTAACCAGAGCTTCCGCCAAAACTGAATGTTATGGAAGGAACCCTTTTTTCGGAAACCGAATACAACAGTTACCTTTCTTTTCAGCCCCTGGTTGCTGCATTGAAAAAGAATATTGCCGAAGGTAATCCCGGGATGAAGAAATTGTATGGACAAGTGGTTGCTGAAATGGAATCACACCCTGATTTATTGCAGCCTATAAATGACCTTGCCACGCTAACCCCCCACACAGAACTGATCGAAGAACTTCTCTCTGCTGTGTTCCCTCCTACTACGACCAATTACATGTATGGAGTCTCTTTGCCTTTCAAGTTCCAGGCCGTATATGTTTCACCTCTGTTTAAAAAGAACCTGATCAAACCTGGCTCAAATGAAATAAATGTTCCAGAGAACCAGGTGGGGCTTAGTCTTAGCCAGGAAAAATTGAATCTTGCCTACGGCCTCATCCTGCGAAAATTTCTTTCCTTCCAAAGTCCGGATACTACACGTTCCATTTACCCGGTGACCGATGAAGAAACCGGCCTCATAAGGTACATGGAACTACGGTTGGATGCCCGTTTTATTGAAGTGCGCCCGAAAGGGGAAATGCCCGTAATGCCAACCAGCATATTGGATCCGCAGTCAAACAGGCTTCGCAAACTGGAAGAACTGATGCAACTGATTCCTCTTGACCAGTTTGTTTTTGAGGGACTGGTTGTGATGCGGATCAATGATGTCACGGAACAGGCAGTGATCTCAGAAATGAAGAATCGCTTACTTGATTTTGACGCTTTCTCCGACAACACCACCTATATCGAGCTTGAAAAATTTGTTCAAAGCCTTATCTGTATTCGTGATCTTAAAATAGGGATCACTCCATTTTTCAAGATC
>Ga0157370_10001789_pt1 | contig 26498 bp, 32 predicted proteins | sample C35metaG_FD_113463 | JGI IMG/M metagenome (GOLD analysis project Ga0157370, IMG submission 113463) | Corn rhizosphere microbial communities from Kellogg Biological Station, Michigan, USA - C3-5 metaG | ecosystem: Host-associated > Plants > Roots > Rhizosphere > Soil | place: USA: Michigan...
ACGGCAATCAGAAAACGAAGAAGAACTTGTCAGCGACAATCAGCGTGATAACTTGATCTCGACCGCGACCTAAGAATCTCATCCAGATTGTCGCCAGCGTCTCATCCTGATTGCCGCGCTACATGGCGGTGAGTTTTCACGCCAACATATCGCATGGTGGGTCGTGAAGCCGCCTCAGCGATGGCTTCAGCGTCGGCGGCATCATTTTTCTGACGCTTTACAAAAGGCTTGACGTACTGAGGGGCAATAAGGCGCACATCGTGGCCCAGCTTTCCAATTTCCCGACCCCAGTGATGGGCTCCGGCGCAGGCCTCCATTGCAACAAGGCAAGTCGGATGCTCGGCTATGAAAGGCAAGTTTTGCGCGTGATAGCTTTTTTCGAAAGGCGACAGATCCATCAGACGCCTGCTGATCATGGGGGCCAGTGCCGTCGTCTCTTGGGTGAGGCGTGGGAAGATCAATCCAAGCGCTTGGCTCGCCAGCATTATGCACAGAAAGCCACCGATGCTGGCGATCGTAGCGCTAGCGAACAAGATGGCTCGCGTCGCCTGGGCAATTCTAAAGCACGGAGGGTCCTACATGCAGCCAGCCGAGTGAATACCTGTGCAGCAATGAAGGTCTAAGGATCGCATGGCCGAAGAGTTTGAACGGGGCTCGGAGAACCAGATTGAGGATAAGTGCTGGCAGCACGTAAGCCTGAAGTGGACCGAGCTCGCGTAATCCATCTGGCGGGCGGCGGTGCTTCGCCGCAAAAGAAGCCGAACACATGTCCGCACCAAACTTCGACGCCAAAACCCAAAGATTCTTCTTACGCACCCGGAGGCGTCCACACATGTCCTCAAGCATGTGCTAGAGCCTTTCTGCTTATGCCGACTGTCCGGTCGAAATGGGGGGCAGTTCACGATCACAGCAATCGAGAGCGAAGGCAACGCGGACCTTCTCTTTGTTTTCACAGCCGATTTCGAACCCGTCTGAACACCAACGCAGATTGGATTGCTCACGGCGACGCGGCCGTCATGGCGACGGGTGTCAATTGCGCCGGTGTGGCGCTGAAGGAGCATCCCGTGAACCTTCATCACTCGATAGACGCGCTTGGCATTCGGCCATGGACGGTCTTCGTTGCGGGCTTTACGGCGCAGGATCGCGTGAACCCGGCGATATCCGTAGGTCGGCATGTCGTCGATGACCGTCTTGATCTCCTCGTAACTCAGATTTTATTAGAGCCATGGTAAAAGATGACGGTCTGACCGCGCTGCTCTATCCTATGACTTGGCGCCTACAATGGTGGTTAGCATCGGATAGTGATGGTTACCACCGTGGAATTGCGGGAACTTCTCAAAGTCTGCTCTCATTGCATCTCTGGTGGGCGAGTGTAGTGCCTCAGTCAGGGCCTGCTGGTTGTCAAACATAACGCGATTTCGTTGCATGTAGTTGACGCGTTGCCAAGGAAGGAAACTGATCCAGTCGACTCTGGTCATGATTTCGATGCTTCTGATGCCTGGGAAAGTCCGCATGATTGGTGGATGATGGCTAATATAGTGATGCATCCACTGATCCTGATCGACGGCTGGCCCAGGATAATGGACGACGTATGAGCAGTAGAGTCCGTTTTCTTCTGCCTTTAGATCCGGCGCGTCCACCTTATAGTGACGCACATACATGGCTTGCTGCGTGATCCACGTCCCTTTATGCCCGGACAGGATCTCTATTTCCTGCAACTGCTGCAGATAACCGCCTGGCGCTGTTGCCTGCTCTAACTGGGATAGCTCCTCGAAATAGATCTGGATTCCCAGAACCGGCAGATGCTCATCCCGCCCGAACTTATCTTTTGCCTGACCAGGGATGTAGATGTTGGCCGAAGTCGTATCAGGGCAATGCGCGATCAATTGGCGCAGATCGTTCAAGCAATGCGTGCCTGATACGTTTGAACCGGTATCGTTTCCTGCAAAGATCAGAAGCGCAAAACGCATTGACACACCTTTCAATCGCCGCCCGCGCCGCCATGCGGTTGAACGGGCTCATAGCATTGAAGGAGTTTAAGTTAGTGACTTTTACATGACAATTCATATTATGCATATGCATTTATAAATCCTCGCTAAAAGTGGTTCTCACGATGAATGTCACATTGCGCCAAATCCAGGTGTTCCTGGCCGTCGCTGAATTAGGCAGCTTTACAAAAGCCGCGGAGCGTCTGAAGTTGGCCCAGCCTGCGCTTTCACAAAATGTTCGGGAGCTCGAAAATGAACTTGGCCTCAGGCTCTTCGATCGCACCACCCGAAAGGTTGAGTTGACATTGGGCGGGCAGGAATTCCAGAGTTCCGCTCGTCTTATCATGGAGGATCTGGAGCGTGCAGTCAGCAATGCTCACGCCACCTCCGAAAGGCAAAGAGGCAGGCTGATGATAGCCTCTCCACCTTTGCTCGCGGCCGCTATCCTGCCAAAAGCGATTTCGGAATTTCAGGTATGCTACCCGAATATCAAGATAGCGATCATAGATGTGCCGACCCATGAAATCGTCGAGCAGGTCGTTTCAGGTCGAGCCGACTGTGGCCTGGGGACATTTATCCCGGATGAAGTGGGGATAGAAAGGGTTACCTTAGCGAAAGACAATCTGATGGTGTTTTCCGCTCGCATGGGGGATGACGCCGAAAGCGCCGGTTATACATGGGCTCAATTGGCGGGCCGACCCCTGATCACATTGACCCGGCAAAGCGGAATCCGGCACCTTGTCGAGAATGGGTTCGAGCAATGCCAGATAGCCATGGAGCCGACCTTTGAGGTTTCTCAGATCGCCACCGCGCTCGCGTTCGTTGAAGCAAACCTCGGTTTGGCGGTTCTGCCAGCCTGCGCCTCAACGCATGTCCGTAATCGCGATATCTCTGTCAGACCATTGACCGATCCGTGCCTGGGTCGGGAAATTTCGCTCATACATGCGACCGGTCGATCAGTCTCACCATCGGTTCTGGCATTTCAGCCTATTATCCGAAAGGTCGCGCGTGACATGGTCTCCGCAAACTAGTGCAAATGAATTCCTGAGTCATATCGCGACTATATGTCGAACTCGATATAAACTTTAAAATTGATAATCGGGAAAGATGAAAAGGGGGGGACATTCAATAATATCCACCCCTCCGCGTTATTAAATTATGGCTTGTAGAAGCCGCGAATTACCTTGGGCTTATAGTCAACCAAGGCAGGGGTGATCTTGGCGTCGACAAGAAAATTGGCAACCGAGTCATAGCTCTGGAAGTCTGCGTCTGTGAAGTCCCGCATCTTGCATTCGATCTGCTTCAGGAACTCGAGGGTCTGCTCAAGAGGGATTTTTGCTTGTTTTCGCACTGACTCAGCAGCGCGCTGCGGGTCATTCCTGGCGATTTCGCATGCCTCGGCAAGTGCGGTTGTGATCGCCTTGAGTTTTGGCTGGTTGGCATTTATCCATTCGCCGTTTGCCGAAACCCAGAAGTTGTAGACATAACCGACGTCTCCGCTTCTGGCCAAGATCTTGCCGCCTTGCTTTACGGCAACAGATGGAAAGGGTTCGAAAAGCCAGAATGCGTCAATGTCGCCTCTTAGAAGAAGAGCAGACATTTCCGGTGGACCGGCCTTCACGATCTTCAACTTCGACGTATCAAGGCCGTATTTTTTAATTGTCAGATTTGCAAGGTATTCCATCGCGCCGCCGGGGACGACGCCCAATGATTTGATGGCTGTGGGATCATTGATGTCGCCCTTACCGGCCATTTTGAGGAACTGACCGGATTGGTTGACGACGCCAACCGCACTTATATCGCCGCGACCCATTCTGATGATGGTGCTAACTTCCGCGGCCGCCGCCACGTCGACAGTCCCAGCTATGATAGCATCCAGAGCCTCCGGGCCGGAAGCGAAGGTTGTAAATTTGACCTCCACTCCGTTCTTTTCGAATAGCTTTTCCTGATTAGCCACAAAGAATGAGACATAGCCGGGATCCACCCCGACGCCAACTTTAATAGGCTCTGCAAGCACTGGAGCAGCCACGGTGACCGCGCCCACTGCAGTTAGCGCCAGTTGGCGTTTCAGTCCCTGTAGCAGTGTAATAATGGACATTTTGCACCCCTCTTTTATTAGCTTAAACGTCGCGTCAATCACGAGCTGGAGGAGCGCAGTGCGCCTCATCTAGCGCCTCCGGTACCCAGTGCCTCAGCGCCAGACGCGGTATCTGCGCACAACTTCAGGAGTTTTGACAACTACGCATAGCTTATTAATGGATATGAAAAATTTATAACTCGGAATAAATCGGATATGGCCCTGGGCACAACGTACCCCCGCCTTGGCGCAGGCCTATGGAAGATTTGCTCTGGGACCAAACCTTGGACCGCCGGAAGCTGTAGTTTTCCGGCTCTGATCCCGATGGCTAGCTGGTTGCGCCGCCGGGATTATGTAGGGCGATCGGGACGTTATATCCGCGCCGAGTGAGGACGTTCCTCGTTGTAGATCCTATGCAAGCTCGCCGCGGAGCGTGCTAATTTGCCTCCGCTTTTCCAAGGAGGATGATCAGCGCTGCAGGTGTCACCGATTGCTATTTCGCCCTTGAACTCAGCCAGCGAACTTGGCTGATCGGCTACCTTCTGCCTGGCTTGGACAAGGTGCAGACGGTTACGGTTGCCGGCGGTAACGCGGAGGCTCTTCTATCCGCTCTTTTAAGAATTCGAAGCATGACAGGAAATCGCTCTCCGTCAGGATTTTCGGCAGGGCCGCTGCGGGTATGTTTTGAGGCGGGCTATGATGGCTTTTGGCTTGCCCGCTTTCTTCTCAACAGCGGTATCGATACTACCGTTTTGGACCCGTCGAGTTTTTTGGTTTCCCGCCGAGGCCGACGTGTGAAGACAGACCGCATCGATGTTGAAGCGATGGTCTTTACCCTGAAGGCTTATCTGCTCGGAGATAGGTCGGTTTGCCGCCCAGTGCGGCTACCCAGTGTCGATGAAGAGGACGCCAAGCGCCTATCCCGAGAACGTACCCAATTGAAGAAGGAGCGCACACGCCACGTCAATCGGATTCGCGCCTTGTTGATACTTCACGGTATTCGCTCAGTTCCCGGTCTTTGGGGAGGGCGCTGGAAGGAAGCACTCTCGAATATCCGAACTGGTGACGGCAGGGAGCTGGGCCGTTTCATTTTCCATGAGCTTTGCCGCCAGTTCGAACGGCTGGACCTCGTGCATTCGCAACTCAAGGCTCTGGAGAAAGAGTGTATTCAGGCTTGCGCTTCTGAAGAAGATATCAATAGCAGTTCGAAGATCAGGGTTTTAAAGCAACTTGATGGCGTTGGTGAAGTCGGTGCTGCGCACCTGGTAGCCGAAGTGTTTCATCGAACCTTCAAAAATCGGAAGCATCTAGCATCCTATCTCGGGTTGGCCCCCAGCCCTTATGCGAGTGGAGAGGTGCATCGAGATCAAGGCATCAGCAAAGCGGGCAACAAGCAAGCACGCGTGATGCTGATCGAACTGGCCTGGTGTTGGCTCAAGTATCAACCACAAAGCCAGCTGGCGCGATGGTACCGCTCCCGCTTCTCGGGGCAAGGAAGCCGGTCCGGAAAGGTCGGAGTGGTGGCATTGGCTCGCAAACTTGCAATAGCATTCTGGCGGTTCATCGAAGACGGTGTGGTGCCCGAAGGGGCTACTCTATCTGTCGCCGCCAAATAAAGGTTCAACCGCCGACGGGCAGTTGAGAGGGAAGCGTGGCTACCGTGCGTCGAGATGGAAATTACACGCCGAGTTGTAGTTTGGTACCGCGCTTCGAAGCAGACGCTTGGCCACCATGAATCGGGATTATGGTCGGGGGCGATCGCCTCAGCCGGATACAAGTAGAGGCACCAGCGTGCCAGATTACCAAGCGACTGCAAACAATCGATGGAGAGCAAGATTGGGGGGAATGACGATGGATTGACAAAATCCACTTCATACAAGTATCGACGCCACGTGTCCAACTTTTCGCGCGAATCCGCAAGGGTCAGGAACCAACGGGCGTTCAGGCACTCCGATCTCAGCTTACTGTTGAAGGCCTCGATGAAGCCGTTGTCAGTTGGTTTGCCGGGCCGCGAGAAGTCCAGGGTGACGTTGTTGGCATAGGCCCAGAGGTCGAGGTCACGGGAGATGAACTCACTGCCATTGTCCACCCTTATCGTCTTCGGATAACCGGTCTTCCGGCAGATGTTTTCCAAGGTCTGGGCGACATCTTCGCCGCTATAGGTGAAGCGAGCGTCGGCGGCCGGGCAGTAGTGTGAGTGCGTGTCGACCACGGTCAGGATGCGCAGCTTCTTACCGGTCGCGAGCTGGTCGTGGACAAAGTCCATCGCCCAGACGTCGTTCGGCCCGACAGCCTCCTGGCGATCGTCTCTGAGCTTTGCCTCCACCCGGCGCTTGGGATGCTTGTTACGCAGTTGAAGCCCTAACTCGCTGTAAATCCTGCGTGTCTTCTTCATATTGATCTTCCAGCCATCTCGGCGCAAATGCACATGAACGCGGCGGTAGCCATACCGCACGCGTGTCTCGCAAATCTCCTTGATGCGCCGTTCGAGTGGGGCCTGTCCGGTACGGCGGGACTTGTAGTGGTAGGTCGACGTATCGAACTTCAGAACCTTGCAGGCCCTTCGGATCGAAATGCCCCAATCCACCAACATTCCGTCGATCAGCTTGCGCTTCCGGACAGGCCTCAGAGCTAATGGGATGGTCCGCCCTGTCTCCCGAGAGCATAGTGGGGATGGGCAAAGGAGGGCCCTGATTATGAATCGTAACCAACCACAGGAGTGCGCCGTCTTTGGAGTAGATATTGGAAAGAACCTCTTCCATGTCGTGGGCCTTGATTGCTCGGGCGCGATCGTTCAGCGCGTCAAGTTCCGACGTGAGACTTTGTTGCAGTTTTTCGAACGGGCTCACCGGACGCTTGTTGGAATGGAAGCCTGTCCGGGATCGCAATGGCTCGCGCGCAAACTGTAGACGATGGGTCATTCCGTCCGCATTATCCCTGCGCAATTCGTGAAGCCCTATGTGAAGTCGAACAAGAATGACATCATCGATGCCGCGGCAATCGTCGAGGCTGCAACGCGACCGACAATGCGTTTTGTTGGTGTCAAGCAAGCGGATCAGGTTGACCTTCAAATGCTGCACCGGGTTCGTAGCCGACTGGTATCGGCCCGGACGAACCTGATTTGCCAAATGCGCGCCTATTGCCTCGAGCATGGTGTCGCGATGCGACAGGGAGCTGGCGTATTCAAGGTCGACATTTGCCGGGTTATGGATGACCTTGACAATGATCTGACACCTATGGCGCGATCTGTTCTACGAGATCTGCATGATGATTTCCGCCGGCTCGAAGCCCGGATCAAACAGGTCTCCGACGACATTGAGAAGATCGCCGATACCGACGAGCGTGCAAGACGCCTTATGACAATTCCGGGGATCGGGCCGCTTGGCGCAACCGCCATTCTTTCCGCGATCGGTGATCCCGCACGCTTTTCCAAAGCCCGGGACGTTGCGGCCTGGCTGGGCCTGGTGCCTCGACAATATTCCACCGGAGGGAAGCAGGACCTCCTGGGTATCAGCAAACGCGGCAACAATTATCTTCGTCGTTTGATCATTCATGGAGCACGGTCATGCATGCTGCATCTAGATCGCGGCAAGGATCGTCTTGGCGTCTGGATCGACACTCCGTAAATCCTGGACGAAAGCGGGCTTCGTGCCCGAAGAAGCTATTTGGAAACAGAATGTGCGGATCTCATCAGGGCCTGGCTGCAACAGCAGTCCACTCGCGAGAGGCCGGATACATTTACGCAAACTGCTATCGCCGGAACCTAAAATCCTTGCAATGACAGGGCGGACCATACGTTTCGGCGGATTACGTCCTGCAGCATCTCCCGGTCCAGCGTCAGGTCTGCCACGATCTTCTTGAGCCTGGAATTCTCATCTTCCAGAGCCTTTAATCGACGCATCTCATCGGGCAGCAGACCCGCATACTTTTTGCGCCAATTGAAATAGGTCGCCTGGCTGATCCCCGCCTTGCGGCAAATCTCCGCCACAGGCACGCCGTCGTCGCCTTGCTTCAAAATAAACGCCTTCTGCGCGTCCGAGAACTTCGCTGCCTTCATAGTTCCGCTCCTTTTCCCAGCCGAGAAGTTAACGCGGAAAACTCCAGTTATGAACGGTCCAGTTTTTGGGGATCAGAGCAGATTTCAATCTTTGGGCGATCATTACGTCTGATATATGCGTAACTATTATAGATTTATATCATGAGCGTTCTTGTGACTTAAACGAAAACTTGCTCTTTTTCAAACCGCCGTTTGCTGATGCAGAAGGATTTGAAAAAGCAGCTCGCCCTTCATCAGCCTTAACTAGGGTCTTTAGGCAAGTGGCGGCAACGCTGCGCGCAGCCGTGCCTGCTAAAAGTAAACAACAGGGGAACGAAGGGATCGCTATGCAGTCCGGAATCGCCGTAACACTCAACAATGTCTCCATCCAAATTGGGGACTTTGAAATCGCGAGCAATATCAACTTGTCTATCGAGCCTGGTGAGTTTCTATGTTTGTTGGGGCCTTCGGGTTGCGGCAAGTCTACTCTCCTCAATGCTATCGCAGGATTTGCGTCTGTCGCGGGAGATGTGCTGGTTGGGAGAACCAGCGTCACGCGCCCCGGGACCGATAGAGGAGTGGTTTTCCAAAGCTCAGAGGCACTGTTTCCCTGGCTCACCGTTCGGGAAAATGTGGAGTATGGCGCGCGTATTCGCGGGATCGATAAAGCCAAGCGCAGCGAAATCGCCGACGAGTACATAAAGATGGTGGGCCTGAGCCACGCAGCGGACAAATATCCCGGCGAGCTTTCAGGAGGAATGCGACAGCGCACACAAATCGCGCGTGTGCTTGCCAATGAGCCGTCGGTTATTCTGATGGACGAACCGTTCGGGGCTCTTGATGCCCAGACCCGTGAGGTTCTTCAAGGAGAACTTGCCAAGATATCTCGAAAGACAGGTGCTACGATCGTGTTTGTTACACACGATATCAGCGAGGCCATTATTCTCGCTGACAAAATCGTGACAATGACAGCGGGACCGAGCGCAAAAATAAAGACAGTTATGGAAGTGGATTTGCCGACGCCGCGCGATCTCGATCATCCGCGAGCGGTCGAACTCATGCGCGTTCTCAGGAACGACATTGCGGTTGAAGTCAATCGGACTTTGATTGCGCAGGGCCTCATCTCTGAGGGACAAGCAGTATGACATCGAATTCAATCAAACAAGGTTCCAACAAGGAAGTCTTGGGTACTGAAAACTGGCAGTACGTCAAAAAGCGCATCTCCGGCATCATGCTGACACTTTGCTCCATCCTCGGTGGTCTGACAATCTGGCAGTTAGCCAGTACTCAGGTATCACCGTTGTTTCTTCCCTCGCCAATGACAACGTTTCATGGCTTTTACGAGTTGTATGAAGACGGAACGCTGGTTACGTCCGTCATAGCCTCGAGTCTGAGAATTTTCACGGGATGGCTGGCCGGCGTTACGATTGGAATACCATTGGGGATGGGTATGGGATATTTCCCACTTATCCGTCGTCTTCTGGATCCCTACATCGAATTTTTCCGCTTTGTCCCTCCGATCGCGTTCGTGACGTTGGCTGTCATCTGGCTCGGCCCCGGTGAGGCATCGAAAGTCGCGCTTATCTTTTATACCACAGTCTTCATCGTCACCTTGAACACGCTTGCCGGTACGCTTGCAGTTCCAGATCTGCGTATCAAAGCCTCTCAGTCACTGGGTGCCAACCCCCTGCAAGCTTTGTTGACCGTGATTGTCCCTTCAACCGTCCCGTATATGGTGACTGGTGCAAGGATCGCGATGGGTAACTCCTTCCTGACCATTGTTTCTGCCGAAATTGTAGCGGCACAGGAAGGACTTGGTGCACTCATATGGAACGCGCGCAACTTCGGTAGAACCGAATGGGTGTTCGCCGGCATTTTGACGCTGGGCTTGCTCGGCTTCCTCTTTGACCGCGTCTTACAGTTCGTCGTGCGAAGAGTGTTGAAAAAATACAATATTTCAATGTGATGTGCTGCCCTGCTTCAATATTGAAGCGGGGCTGTATACCTTCCATTCTGGGGTAGCTTGACACCGTCCACTGGTTTTCATCGTGCTGGCGGTCAGAAGAAGCCTTTCAACCTCTGATAGAATTCATCGAGCTAATGGCAATGCGCTAAGATAACGGCATAAACTAAAGCCTTTTCATTTGGCTTTCGGAGCATTTACACGATCTGTACGAGAAATTACTGATATGTTGGACCGCATTGTTGACTACAAGCGAGCAGAAGTCAAAAAGGCCAGGATGAACGTTTCCCTGTCTGAGCTAAAAGCTCGCGCGAAGGATAGAGAGAATCCGCGTGATTTTTGTCGCGCTCTGCAAATAAAAAAAGAGATAGGCGAGATAGGATTGATTGCCGAGATTAAAAAGGCCAGTCCGTCTAAAGGAATTATCCGTCACGATTTCAATCCGTCCGAGTTAGCAAAGGCATATGAAGCTGGGGGTGCAACTTGCATCTCTGTGCTGACAGACATACCAAGCTTCTGTGGCTCGCCAGATTATCTCGCAGCTGCCCGCTCATCGTGTTCTTTGCCAGTGTTATGCAAAGATTTTATTGTTGACCCGTACCAAGTGTATCAGGCGCGAGATTGGAATGCGGATTGCATTCTACTTATCGCCTGCATTTTGACTGATCAAGAGATGTTAAAAATGCATGAAATCTCGCAGTATCTCGGCATGGACGTGCTTATCGAAGTACATAACGAGGGAGATCTTACGCGAGCATTGAAAATTGAACCGGCAATCATCGGCATCAACAACCGTGATCTAGCAACATTTGAAGTTTCCCTCGACACAACCGTGCGCCTTGGTCCCTCGGTTCCCGCCGATCGAATGCTTGTAAGCGAAAGTGGTATCCATAGTCATGACGATTGCATTACGCTCATGAAGTCGGGCGCAAACGCTTTTTTGGTAGGTGAAAGCTTGGTCAGACAGCCTGATGTACATACGGCGACCAAAAAAATGTTGATGGGGCGGTAATTTCCCACTGTTGGTATATCTTAGGCGCTGAAGCTCTCCTACGGCGTGAGTTTAGATGGCGGTGTATGTTTCGGATGATTGAATTGACCTTGCCCTCTGACCTGCCACGGTTAATTTCCTCCAGAATTGGTTAGAGTCCGGCCCATTGAGGACGGACGCATGAAGAAGCAGAGATTTACGGAAGAGCAGATTATCGGGGGTGCTGCGTGAGCAGGAGGCTGGCGCGAAAGCGGCTGACCTGTGCCCAAGCATGGGATTTCCGAGGCGACTTTTTATAACTGGAAAGCCACATACGGGGCATGGAGGTCTCCGAGGCGAAGCGGCTAAAGGTGCTTGAGGAGGAGAACGCCAAGCTGAAGAAGCTGCTGGCCGAGCAAATGCTGGATGTTGCCGCGCTTCGCGAGCTCTTTCAAAAAATGGTAGGGCCTGCCGCCAAGCGTGATGCCGTCGCGCACCTGAAGGCCGTCATGGCTCTTTCGGAACAGCGGGCCTGCCAGATCATATTCGCTGACCGCAAGATGGTCCGCTACCGATCTTGCCGACCGCCGGAGGTCGCACTGCGGACGAAGCTGCGCGATCTCGCCAACGAGTGGCGACGTCGGCTACCGACGGCTGTTCATTTTGCTTCAGCGTGATTGAGAGCCACCAGGCGTCAATCGCGTCAATCGGCTGTATCGCGAGGAGGGTCTTTCCGTTCGTAAACGGACGGCGCGGCGACGTGCGGTGGTGCGCCGATCCGGGTGGAGGCGAAGGCCAATGCGCGATGGTCAGTGGATTTCGTCCATGATCAGTTCGCCTGCGCCAGGCGCTTCCGCGTGCTTAACATTGTCGACGACGTCACGCGCAAATGCCTGGCGGCCATCCCGGACACGTCGATCTCCGGCCGTCGTGTTGCTCGCGAACTGACGAAACTGATCGAACGGCGCGGCAAACCCGGAATGATCGTCTCGGACAACGTCCTAAGTGCGGAAGAAAATGGGCTTGGCAGGAAAAGTTTCTTTGTTCGTCAGCATGCTCACGCTGCATGACGCTCGTCAAGTCACATCGTCGAACCAGGCGGCTTCCACTGGCAAGGGAAAAGGTTGTCAATACCGCGTGAATTTTCCCCAGAAGTGCCGAAGTAAAATTCCCCACTTATGCCGACGTGGATGCCAGGGAGAACTGAGGATTTTTCGGCGGCCGTCCGCGCGGCTTTTGAGGTGGAGTGAATGCCGGCGGAGCAATGAGGGCTTTGGAGCGCACATGCTCTGGCATCAGTTCGGCATGCTGGCGCAATCGGTAACTGGATCCCTCTATTTGCACGACGACGGCGTGATGAAGCAGTCTGTCGAGAAGTGCGGTGGCGACAACTGGATCGCCGAAGACGTCGCCCCATTCAGCGAAGCCGCGGTTTGATGTCAGGATCATCGCACCTCGCTCATATCGGGCGTTCACGAGTTGGAAGAACAGATTGCCGCCACCCTGGACGACCGGTAAATATCCAATCTCATCGACGATGAGCAGGCTTGGCCTACAGAAGAAGCGAATGCGCTCCTGAAGCCGACCTTCCCGTTCGGAACGGGCCAGCGAACCGATGAGGTCAGCAAGGTTCGTGAAGTACACGCTCTTTCCAGCTTTGACGGCTTCGACGCCGAGCGCCGTGGCAAGATGACTCTTGCCGGTTCCAGGTGGACCGAGGAAATGAACGGCCTCGTGTCGATCGACGAAGCCAAGCTGCGCCAGGGTGAATATGCGATCTCGGTCGAGGGAAGGTTGGAAAGTGAAGTCGAAACCGGCAAGGGTTTTGATCGTCGCCAACCTGCCCATTCTTAAGGCGGTCTTGATCCGGCTGTTCTCGCGCAGGGTCAGTTCCTCTGACAGCAGGATATCGATAGCCTCGAGGGCAGATAGCTCACCGTGCTCGAGGCGGCGCACGACATGGTCGAGTGCTTCCAATGCGCGCGGCATCTTCAGACCGACGAGATCATGGCGAATACGGTCGATCATGGATGGAATGGAATCGAGGGCCGCGCTCATGGGCGGCTCTCCCGTGCCAGGACTTTACCGACGGCGTCATAGAAGGCGAGCGACCGCTGCAGCACGGTGTCGCCGGCAGGCTTGACTACAAGGGATTCGTCGCGTGTCCTTTGCCTGTGTTGCGACATCGTCGATCGTCGATGGTCGGGATGGACTCGGCGCTGTTTGCGGCCCTCCAGCACAAGATGAGCGGCGATCAGTGTGCCGTTCTCGAAGATGCGGACTTCGTCGGCGAGAGAGTGGACCTCAACCACGCGACTGCGTGTGGCATCTGGAACGCTGTAGGTGTTGCCGCCGACGCTGACCATGCCTTCCCGCGATACACGGCGCTCCAGCTTCAGAACGGATTTGAACGGTGCCAAGGGTAGCGGCCGCAGATACGGCCGCTCCTCGGAGAAGGCTTCGTTGACGACACGCTGGGTCGTCGCGTGCTTCCTTGGATTGGCAACGGTGTCGAGCCAGTGCCGGAGCTGGGCGTTCATGTCGTCGAGATTGCGGAACGAACGAGCAAGGAAGAAGTCTTCGCGGATATACCGAAACGGCCGCTCGACCTTGCCTTTTGTCTTGGCTCGGTAGGCTTTGCACGCCTTAGGATGGAATCCATAATGGCGGGCCAGGTCGATGAGAGCACGGTTGTAGATGATGCCCTCCGTCTGACCTTCGCCGATAACGGCAGTCTTCATCCGGTCGTAGAGCACCTCCCGCGGCGCACCACCAATCGCCTCGAAAGCGGCGATGTGGCAACGTAGTACGGTCGGCAGGTTCTGATGCATGACGAAGCGTGCCCAGATGAGGCGGCTGTGCCCCAACACCATCGAGAACAACCAGACGATCCTTGGTGTCGTTGGTTCGTCGGTGAAAACGACATGGAACTGGGCGAAATCAACTTGGGCCTGTTCGCCTGGCGGCGTCTCGAAGCGAACTTCGAAACCTGGATTTACAGGAGCTCGCACGTCACGAAGAAAGTCCGTGACGGCGGTGTAACCGCCGGCATAACCTCGATCCCGGAGTTCTCGGAGTAATCGACTGCCAGTGAGGCCGGGATAGGTCTTCACCCGCTCCCGCAGGTATGAAGCGAACGGATCGATAACCGTCGCGCGAGGCTTTCTCGGTCCATAAGCCGGGACCTCGAGGCCCCGCTCTATGTATTTGCGCACCGTCTTGCGATCGATGCCAGTTTCTCTGGAAATAGCTGACACTGTCAGGCCCTGCTGATGCAGATCCAGGATCATGATCGTCTCCCTCAGCTTGATCACCAATATCCCCCTTCCGACCATCGGAAGGAGTATTGACGATGACGCGCCGCTGGTCTTCCGGGGCGCGCCCCGGAAAACCAGCGGACGCAGCACCTGGGGAAGATTCAAACGGCACTATTGGGGAGTATTGCTCCGGTACTGACAAAGGTATCGTCCATAGCAAACACAGGGTCCATCATTTTGGCCCTCACCGTCCTTAACACGAGCTTCTGTTCCAGGTGGAAGACCCAAGCATTGTCTACACGGTCATTCGAAGGATGCCCTCACGGCTCTAACTGACAGAAGTTCTTCCACCTGGTCCCCGCCCTTCAACGAAGGGCCGGTAATCTGAACCGCTTTTGACGACGGCGTGTACGACACGCGCCATCTTGGCGGTAATAGCGGTTATTGCCTTGCGGCGGAGATCGGGATTGTCACGATCTCTCGCGATGTAGCGTTCGAATTTATGTCGGAAGCCGTTCTCACGCTGGCGGATGGCAACTTGCCCAGCAATCCACAGGGTTCGTCGCAGCCGCGCGTTGCCGAATTTGGAAAGTCGGGTCTGGCCGCGATACTGGCCCGATTGCTGTGTCGACAGATCCAGCCCGCAGAATTTGAGAAACTGACGGTGATGATGAAAGCAGCGCAGGTCCCCAGCCTCCGCAATGATCGTTAGCGCATTTATCGGACCGATCCCAGGAATCTGCCGCAGGATCTGATAATCACGGCTGTTTCGCAGCAAATCATCGGCCTGTGCTTCGATCTCGTTGCGTTGGCGGATCAGGCTGCGGGCTTCGGCGACAACCATCCGAAACACATTTAGCCTCTTTGGCCGCTGTCGCAGAGAAATGCCCTGCTGCCGGTTTCTTGGACACCGAGTTAAGGTGTTTCCAATGAAACTGGGAGCGTATGAATGCTCCGAAGGAAGTTCAGCCGTGAGTACAAGCTTGAGGCTGTGAGATTGGTTCGAGAGCGTGGGGTCGGCGTTGCGCAGGCATCCCGCCATCTGGATGTCCAGGAGAGTGTGTTGCGCAAGTGGGTCAGGGACTTGCCCTTCATGCTTGCGCTCCTTGTCCCGGCCCCGAAGTTTTCGCGGAAAACTCCTGCTATAAACGGTCCACCTTTTTTGGGCGTTCCGAGCATACCCGCCAACGGACTTATGCGCCGTAGCCAAACTTCGATGCAAAAACCTGCTTCATCAAAAACGTACAGTTTAGGGCGCGATCACAACTTTACCATGATTTAGTCCGTTTGCGAGACGTTCGAAGCCAAGGTGTGCGTCCCCGAAACAATATCGTTCCACAGGCAATCGGATTGCGCCATCTGTCACCAAAGTTGTCAGCGCATCGATCACCTGCTTTGCTTTCGTTTCGTGAAAAAGCATTGATACAGGCAAGAGTGCCACGCTGCTCAGGAACCAGTTAGGCAGATCAAGCAGCAGTTGCTTCCCGGCGGTATAGCCCAAAAGCGCTGCCCTGCCGCCGGTCTTTATCCAGCTTATACGCTCTGCCAAGCGCTCTCCTGCGACTGTATCGACCAACAGTGTCGCTGAACAGCTTTTGGCCAACTCCTCGATCCGCCTGGTGTTTGATAAAGAGATCACCTCTGTAGCCGGAGGAACCAACGCCACATTCGCATCCTTCGAAACGATCGCGATGACATGGGCACCGGCTCTCATCGCAAGTTGAACGACAACCGAACCAACTGCGCCGGAAGCGCCCGTGACAATCACAATTTCTTCGGCTGGGCTTCGCGGCCCGAACTGCCAGTTGCCAAGACGTGCAATGTCATGAAGTGTGATCTGGGACGTCGTAAGCGGGCTGTAGATCGTCGCTGCAAGCTCAGCCGGAAGCTGTGCTGGAACCTCGCGAACAGCCTCGTCTGGCACTGCTACATACTCTGCCCAGGTGCCGCTCCTGAGCATCCCAAGCCCTCCGCCTCTCAAGGCAACACGATCACCTTTACGGAAGCGGTCTGACTTAATGACAATCCCTGCACCATCGGTACCTCCGACATAAGGCAGCGAAGGTCGAATATTGAAGTTTCCACTCATTATGGTCAAATCTAGGTGACCGATTGCTGCGGCCTCCACTTTGACAAGGGTTTCGCCGCTCTTAATGGCCGGGATCGGTATCCGGTCCAATGTCGGGATATCCCCAAAGCTGTGGAGGCGCAAGGCCGTCATCATTCCGTTTGTGCTCAAACCGTTGCGCATTTCATAGCCCTTAACGACTGCTGATTTAGCTTTATCCTTTAAGCTAAACCGCATCCCCTTCGGGATTGATGGGTTTCCGGATATAAATTCATACAGAAAATATGAATTGTCATGCTTGCCATTTTGGGGTCCGATCGGGCATCGTTTGATCAAGGTTCAAGGGGTAATTATGAAACCTTCGAAGATTCTTTATGAGGCAAAGGTTAAGGCTATCGGCGGTCGCGACGGTCGCGCGGAGAGTGAGGATGGCTCATTCCGCATGCCTCTCAGCGTGCCAACGGGTCTGGGTGGTCCAGGCGGAGCCGGAAGCAACCCGGAACAGCTTTTTGCCGCAGGTTATGCAGCTTGCTTTCTCGGCGCGGTAAAGCTGGTCTCCCGCACCCGCAAAATTCCGCTCTCGGACGACACGTCTGTATCAGCGGTGGTTGGCATTGGTCCGATTGATACCGGCTACATCCTGACCGTCGAACTGATTGTGGAACTGCCTGGCATTGAGCCTTCCGCGGCGCAAGAGATTGTCGCGGGTGCACATGAGCGCTGCCCTTACTCGAACGCAACGCGCGGGAACATCGACGTTCAGTTCACCATCATCTAGAGCATTGGAATCCCGTAATGGTCAAGGAAGTGCGATCTGCATATGATGGTGTTGTCCTCGCGGCACCCGTCACAGTTCCGTACGCGCGATACTCGATCGAAAGTACAGCTTGGTGGATTGGCAGAGCACTTTCTGAACTTGTCGCAACTTCAGGCATTTCACACCGCCATTTCGACGGATTTTCTCTCTCCAGTTTCTCAACCGCACCCGATACAGCGATAGGGCTGACGCAGCACTTTGGCCTCAGCCCCCGCTACATTGAATTTGTTCCGATGGGTGGCGCTTCCGCCATTGTCTCGCTGAAAAAAGCCGCCCGCGCTGTCCAGTACGGCGATGCAGATATCGTTGCCTGCGTTGGGGCCGATACAAATCACATTCACTCGTTTCGGCGATCTCTGGAAAACTTTTCGCGGTTTTCTCAGGACGCCGTGTATCCCTACGGAACTGGTGGCCCCAATGCGAGCTTCGCCCTCATTGCATCGAGTTATATGCGAAAATATGGGGCAACGCGTGAGCATTTCGGGAAACTAGCCGTCTCTCAGCGGGACAATGCGTTAAAAAATCCAAATGCTCTGATGAAAAAGCCGCTGACACTGGATGCCTATATGTCTGCGCCAGCGATCACGCCGCCAATCCACCTCTTCGATTGTGTGATGCCTTGCGCCGGGGCCGAGGCCTTCCTGGTGATGCGCGAAGAGACGGCTCGCGCCCAAGGTCTGCCCTTTGCTCGCTTGCTGGCGGCAATCGAACGACATAACGCAGCGACCGGAGATACTGTTCAGGAGCGCGGCGGTTGGGTGGTCGATGTGAAGGAACTGTATTCTATGGCGGGTATGGTCCCTTCGCAGATAGATCTCGTCCAGACTTATGACGACTATCCTGTGATCTCAATGATGCAGTTCGAGGATCTGGGCTTTTGCGCCAAAGGCGAAGGTCCTTCCTTCGTCGACCACCATGATTTCACAATCAACGGTTCTTTTCCGCACAATACATCAGGGGGGCAGCTGTCAGTTGGTCAGGCCGGAGCTGCTGGAGGTCATCTTGGAGTCGTGGAATCGATCAGGCAGGTCATGGGTGTCGCAGCAGGGCGCCAGGTCGGCGGTGCCCGTCTGGCACTGGCGGCTGGATTTGGCATGATCAACTACGATCGCGGGCTATCGTCGGCGGCCGCGATCATTGCTGGAGACCATTGATGAGCGATTTTGGATCAAAACACAGGCGCAACAATCCGCTGGAACGGATGCCGGTCGCGCTGCTCCCGCCTGCACAGAGAAGCCGCAAGGCACATGACCTTACCAGGGCGGCCGCGCAAGGTCGCTTCGCACTGCATCGTTGCAGCAAATGCAGTACGTTTGCTTATCCAGCACCCGAAGCATGCCGCGAATGCTTATCCAGCGATTTCGATTTCGTGGATGTAGTGCCGACCGGCACCTTGCTTTCCAACACCAGCATTCTCAAGCCTGCGGATAATTTCTTCCGTGAACGGGCTCCATGGCCAATCGGTCTGGTCAAGCTTGATTGCGGACCGATAGTGCTTTGTCACCTGCATTCACTGTGCGTTGAGGAAATGGGCGTCGCTCTCTTTCTCAAGCTGGATAAGGCTGGTCAGGCCGTGTTGTACGCCGCACCCGCCGGCAGGGTCGATCTCGCAAGCGATAGAGAGTGGAAGGAAATGACAGCCAGTCCCGAGAAGCGTCGCATCTTGATTACCGATGGCCGTAATCCCGTCACGACGTCACTGGTGAGAAGACTGATAGCGGCTCAGGCTGAAACCGTTTTTGTGGGGGTCAGCGATATTTGGAGGCCGCATCCCGACCTGGTGAAACTGGCGGAGGCCGATAAAGTTGTTCTTCTACCGCTCGATATGAGCGATGAGAAGTCAGTTGCGAATATGGTACGTGACTACGGTGGCAAGATCGAGATTGTGGTCAACACATCCGAACATATTCGACCGGGCGGTCTGCTCGCCCCGAATGAACTCACCAATATGCGGGAAGCGATGGAGGCCATGGTTTTCGGGCCGATGCGTCTGTCGAGAGCAGTCGTACCTGCCATGAAGTCGCGTGGGGCCGATGGTGCCGGTAATGCGGTCGCCTGGGTCAACCTCCTTTCGGTCTTTGGGCAGGCACCGGTTCCTGATCTACCCTCTTACTCGGTCGCCCAAGCGGCTGCCTTTGCGCTCGCGCAGCACATCAGAGGCGAATTGATGCAGAGTGGCATCCGCGTGATCAACATCATTGGCGGCCCTACCGAGAACGATTGGTATCAGACGGTTCCACAGCCGAAGCTTGGCTTTGAGGCTGTGGCTAACGCAGTCGTGCAAGCGCTTCAGCAAGGTTTGGAAGAGGTACACGTAGGCGAATTCGCCAAGGATATTTCTCAGCGCATAGAGCGCAACGCCAAGGCGGTGGAACGCGAGCTCTTTGCACATAAATAAGGGAACAAGGAATGACGAAAAATGCTCTTTCACTGCTCGCTGAGGAATTGGCTTCGGGCAAAACCCAGATCATCGATCTTACACAGACACTATCGCCTGACTTTCCAACCATCATACTGCCCTCGGAGTTTGGACAAGCATCTCCGGTGCGCATTGAGTGTATTTCCAAATATGATGCGGCTGGTCCGGCGTGGTACTGGAACAACATAACATTCAGTGAACATACCGGAACTCATTTCGACGCACCGATTCATTGGTATACGGGCAAGGATCTTCCTCTCAATTCTGTCGATACACTGCCTGTGCGGGACATGATCGCGCCAGTGTGCGTCATCGATTGCTCGACCGAAGCTGCAGCGGATAGTGACTTCCTGATGTCTCGGTCGACCGTTCTGGATTGGGAAGACAGATATGGGAAAATCACGCCCGGCAGCTGGGTCTTCATGCGCACAGATTGGTCCAAACGCGTGGGCGCGCAATACGCCAATCTGAGAGAAGATGGCGCACACACGCCCGGCCCTGATGCTGATGTGGTTCAGTGGCTTGTGAGCGAACGAGGCATGCTCGGTTTCGGTACCGAGACGATTGGGACAGATGCGGGGCAGGCAGGGCATTTTGATCCACCTTATCCGGCCCACCATTTCTTGCATGGAGGTGGGAGATACGGCCTTCAGTGCCTTTGCAACCTCGATCTTCTTCCACCGACCGGAGCTGTCATAATCTCGGCTCCCCTCAAAATCCAGAACGGTTCGGGCAGTCCGCTGAGAGTGCTTGCTCTCGTTCCTGCCAATTGATCAAACGACAACAAACCGGAACAAATCCATGCGCATCTTCTGGCAAAGCTTCATCGATGAGACCTCGAGCAAAGAATATCTTGAGAGGCTGAACTCCTATCTCAACGGAATCGCCGATTCCGGTACGACTGTAGAGGTGTTCGGTATGAGCCCCCCCGACAGGGCGTTTGGTCGGCTATCCGAGTTTCGTTGCGCTGCCTTGGCGATTGACAACGGTATCTCGGCGGAAGAGGCTGGCTATGACGCTATCGTTATGGGTCATTTTCAAGATCCAGGCCTCTATGAACTTCGGTCCGCGGTTTCTGTGCCGGTCATCGGCACTGGCGAGGTGACAATGCACTTCGCCGCCCAACTTGGGCGAAATATTGCTCTCATCTCCATCGATGAAGTCTACCGGGTCTGGTTCCAGGAGCAAAGCGATCTTTACGGCTTGCGCCAGCGTGTCACTCATATTGGCGGGCTGAACGCAGTTCCGTCAGACTTTTCTTCGGCCTTCGCAGGCGATCTGGAAGCGAAGGCTCGAATGATTGATGCTTTTTGTACAATCGCAGAGCCGATGGTCCAGTCAGGTGCTGACGTCGTTGTGCCTGCAGGCGTTCTGCCGGGGCTGCTATTGGGAGGCGAATACGGCCTTCATGTCGGCAAGGCTCCAGTCGTGAACTGTGCAGCTGTAGCGCTGAAGAGTGCAGAAATGCATGTCAGATTAAAAAGGTTAAACGGCCTTGAGCCAAGTCGTGGAGCCTCTTTCGCGAAGGCTGAAACGCAGGCCGTCGAGGATTTCCGCGACCTCATGGCAAATGGACGCAAACATCGTCCAAAACTTGCTCAGAGATAGCCGCAAGATACCTCCCGACGTTTGCAAACCATGGTCACGGCAACGGAAAGACTGGTCTCTTAACGGGTCGGCATGTTCTGTTCTCATGCGAAAAGAGACCGGTTGGGCGGACTGTTCCGCCCAGTCAACTTAGGAAGTATTACGCGCCTAGTATAAGGCTATATATTAGATATGGTTATATATTTATCGCATTAATCTAGATTGTTATCGCTCACGAAGAAGGGCATCCAATGCATAAGAGGTTAGGAGACCTTTTAAACCCTAATCGGAGAAATCAGCGACAATGACAACAAATTCCGATGTTAAACTGTTTATTGGCGGTGCGTGGAAGGCAACCGGAGCGACCTTCCCTATCGTGAATCCGGCGAACGAAACCGTCATTGGTTCCGTGGCGGTCGCCAGCACAAACGATCTTGAAGAGGCTGTTGCGGCCGCCGCCGAAGGCTTTCGGGTTTGGAGCAAGACCTCTCCGTGGCGTCGCAGCGAGATCATCATGAAAGCAGCGGCGCTGCTTCGTGCGCGGACTGAAGAGATTGCGCGTTCGATCGCGCTGGAGAACGGGAAGCCAATCAAGGAGGCCCGGCTTGAGGTTGGGCGGGGCGCGGAATTTTTTGAGTGGGATGCTGGCGAAGCAGTTCGATGCTACGGTCGTGTTATTCCGAGCGCGCCCGGAATCCGCTACATCGTTCTCCATGAGCCGATTGGTACCGTGGCGGCATTCTCTCCCTGGAATTTTCCGATGAGTCAGCCGGCGCGCAAGATTGCCGGTGCCATTGCTGCGGGCTGTTCAATTATCATGAAGGCATCGGAAGAAACGCCTACGGGCGTCGTCCACATTGCAAAGGCATTCGAAGAGGCCGGGCTGCCACCGGGCGTGCTCAATCTCGTATTCGGTAACCCCTCCCACATCTCCGATTTCCTTATTCCTGCGGAACAGGTACGAATGGTGGCCTTCACAGGCTCTACCAGCGTCGGAAAGCACCTGACCTCTCTCGCCGGGCGTCATATGAAGCCTGCCCTGATGGAGCTGGGTGGCCATGCTCCTGTTGTGGTTTGCGAGGATGCGGATCCCTTCGCGGCTGGCGTCAAGTGCGCAAGCCGCAAATATCGCAATTCTGGACAGGTTTGCACGTCTCCGACCCGCTTCTTTGTTCACGAGGATCTCTATCATCGCTTCGTTGAAGCGTTTTGCGACAAGGCGAGATCGATCATCGTCGGTGATGGACTGAATGAGTCCACACAGATGGGGCCGGTCGCGAATGATCGCCGTCTTGAGGCACTGCAGAACCTCGTTGGCAATGCGACGTCAAAGGGGGCCAGATTGTTGTGCGGGGGCTCTCGCCTTCAAAACCAAGGCTATTTCTTCCCGCCTACGGCGCTGGCAGAAGTGCCGGACGATGCAGACGCAATGCATGAAGAACCTTTCGGACCGCTCGCCATTATCAATCCGGTGCGATCGATCGATGAGGCAATCGCGAAGGCAAACTCGTTGCCGATTGGGCTTGCTGCATATGGCTTTACTCGCTCTGCCGCGAACGTCGAGCGTTTGATGAGCGGAATTGAAGCCGGCAACGTCTCCATCAATACCCTAGAGGCTTCTCGTGCAGAAACGCCGTTCGGCGGTGTAAAAGACAGCGGTCTGGGTCGTGAAGGCGGCGCTGAGGGGATTCTGCACTACATGACTGTGAAGAACGTGTCTCATCTTGTTGAGTAGCTGCTCCTGCAGGCGCCTGATCTGATTGTTGGGGTGCTGGGTAGTCGCGACCAGGACCCCAACCCTGAAGCTCCCAACACTTCCGCTGTCGGGAAGCTACTATTTCTTCTAATCTTGGCGATGTTGGCATGTGGGTCAACATTCATAGTCAGGTGAACTGGACTTATTCAGTAATATGATTATTCATATAAATCAAAATCCGGTAAGGTCGAAAGACTATAAGCGAACAGGATTTTAGAGATCGTTTCCTGGTTGTGTCCGTCATTGCTCCCGTGCAGCGTTGGGCTTGGGCATCAGTGACGCAAACCCGACTGCAACGATTGTCGATGATCAGAACTCGGACTTGAAAGCAGAAGCGAACGAGAGGACGCTCACAATGAAAATTGGTGAAGCAATTGGAATTGCACTTACACAACTTGGCGTGCGTCGGGTCTTTGGGGTCGTTGGAAGTGGCAATTTCCACCTGACGAACGGACTGGTGGGCGGCGGTGCCGAATTTGTTGCGGCCCGGCATGAGGGCGGTGCAGCAACGATGGCCGATTCCTACGCGAGGATGAGCGGTGAAGTTGGCATCGTATCGGTTCATCAGGGCTGCGGCCTCACGAACGCGATCACCGGTATTGGTGAAGCGGCGAAAAGCCGCACTCCGCTTCTGATTTTGAGCGGAGAAGTGCTGGATCCCGCGTCCAATTTCTACATTGATCAGGACAGCCTCGCTCGTTCCGTTGGTGCGGTTTCACTGCGCGCACGCTCTGGACTGACTGCGCTGACGGATCTGCGAAATGCCTATGCTCTCGCGCTTCGAGATCGTCGGACGGTTCTCTTCAATGTCCCATTGGACGTACAGGACGAGATCTGCCCGGCGGGGGCGCTTCAGGCTGTAAAGCCGGTACCAAGTCTGGCAAATGCCGGCGCGGCTCCCGAAGCTGTGGCTGAATTGGTAGAAATGCTGAAAAAAGCGCGTCGTCCTGTCTTCATTGCCGGCCGCGGCTCTCGCGGGGCTGCAGCGCGTGATGCGCTTCAGCAACTCGCTGATCTTGTCGGAGCATTGGTTGCCGAAGGGGCCGTCGCGAAGGGACTTTTCCGCGATTATCCCTGGTCGATTGGCGTATCCGGCGGGTTCTCGTCACCATTGACCGTGGAACTCATACAGAACGCGGACCTCGTTGTGGGCTGGGGAACAACGCTCAATAAGTGGACAACCAGACACGGCAGCATCATCAATAGAGAGGCAGCACTTGTTCAGGTTGATCTTGAAGCTCGTGAGCTCGCAAAAAACCGGCCAGTCTCGCTGGGTGTGGTCGGAGACGTTGCTGTCACCGCCTATGCTTCGATAGATCTGCTGAAGAAAGATGCTTATAGGTCAGAGGGATACCGCTCGACGGAGATTGGTGAGCGCATCAAGAGTTCTATTCTTTGGCGCGATGTATCCTATTCGGATGAAAGCACATCGACCAAGGTTGATCCGCGTACCTTGTCTATCCGACTGGATGACATAGCGCCGAAAAAACGCGTGGTTGGCGTTGATTCAGGCAACTTCCTCGGCTATCCAAGCATGTACTTGAGCGTCCCCGATGAAAACTGCTTCTCATTCACTCAGGCATTCCAGTGCGTGGGACTTGGGTTGGCAACTGCTATCGGCGCGGCACTTGCCAAGCCCGATCACTTTCCCATTGCGGGATGCGGTGATGGTGGGTTCCTGATGGGGATTTCAGAGCTCGAAACGGCCGTGCGTCTGAAACTGGGCATGCTGATTGTCGTCTATAATGACAATGCCTATGGCGCAGAGGTCTACCATTTCGGACCGCACGGTTATCCTGTGGATACGGTTACGTTCCCCGATGTCGATATAGCCTCGATTGCAAAAGGCTATGGTGCGGATGGTATTACCGTTCGGACACCTGCGGATCTTGAACTGGTAGCCGACGCTGTCTCGCAAGGTCTGGTACGGCCGCTTGTCGTCGACGCCAAGGTGATTGGCAAAAGTTCATGGTGGCTCGAGGAGGCCATGAAGGAACACTGATTATCAGTCGAATATCTATGCTCCCAGAGGCTGATGAATGCCTCTGGGAGGCATCGTAAAGTTAACTGCCGAGAATCAAGAGCGTGACGCCCGCCGCATACACCGTTCATGCCCGAGCGATCTTCGCCCACAGGTTCATCGCCACCGCGCGCAGTTCGCGATGATGCTTGGAGGGGATATCGTGGCGCGGGATGTGGAAGAGGTTGGCAATCGGCTCATGGATGGAAACGAAACGTTGCAGATGTTGCTTTGACTTGAAACGGGCCTGTCGCAAATTTTCTCAGTTAACGAGCTGTTGACCATCGGCGGGGAAATTGCCGCTCCCATGTGAAGGAGCTGCCGATGATTCTGAATGCCATTGCCGAGAAGCTGAAGCGCCAGTCGAAGGATGATTTCAAAGGGCGACATTTCGAGGCGTGGTTGATCGTGCAGGCGGTCGCCTGGTATCTTCGCTATCCGCTGAGCTACCGTGACCTTGAGGAGATGTTTCGGGAGCGCGGTCGAAGTGGACCACAGCACGATCAACCGTTGGGTCCTTGCCTATGCGCCTGTCATCGAGAAGCGGCTGCGGCAGTTTCGGCGCCCGCATTGTGGTTCGGCCCGTATCGACGAGACCTACGTCAAAATCCGTGGCAAGTGGCGCTATCTATACCGCGCTATCGACAAGCACGGAAATCCCATCGACTTCCTGCTCACCGCGAAGCGCGACCTTGATGCCGCCAAGCGCTTCTTCCGCAAGATGCTCAAGGACGAGCCGCTTCTCTCGCCGGAAAAGATCGGCACCGACGGCGCCAATACTTTCCCTTCAACGATCAAGGCGGCCGTCGATGACGGGCACCTTCGTCCGAATCCGGTTCACTATGTAACCAAGCATCTCCAGCAGGGCATTGAGAGCGACCATTTTCGCGTGAAGAAGAACATGCCGAAGATCGGCGGCTTCCGATCTTTCAGGACGGCGCGTCGAACGATCTCGGGGTTCGAAGCCATGCTTTGGCTGAAGAAGGGCTTCGGCTTTTCCGGCGACTGGACCGTCAACGATCAGAACGACCTGCTCGCGCGCCTCTTTGGACTTCAAAAGGTTAACAAAGCGTGAACGGCACTCCATTCAAGGGCAAACTGTGGGCCGAACCCAATTTTGCGACAAGCCCGTTGGTAAGCTTCTTTTCCGCCGCCGGGTTCGCCCGGCGGCGGCCTTTCCCGAGGGGGCCCTGGTTCTGATCCCTTCAACAGCTTTCATTGAACTCAGTTGGTCGGCTTCCGGCCCTAAGCGGACGCGGGGTTCGCAATTCCTGAAAGGAAATTTCGATTTGCCAACGCTTTTACAGTAAGCGCTCATTTCCACGCACCTTCACTGGCTGAAGGGATTGGTGCAAAGGGTGTCCACCGACTGAAAGGGTGGACACCGATGGAATTACGGCAGCGAATGGAGACAAACGTAAGCGCGATTTTCGATGCGCCTAGACGGCCTCTTCAGGCGTAATCGCGCACGGGTTCTAGCGGTACCTTGTGTATTCCAATGAAACCGGACAGGAATTCCGATCTTTAACCGGACGCTTAT
>Ga0157370_10001798_pt1 | contig 26435 bp, 18 predicted proteins | sample C35metaG_FD_113463 | JGI IMG/M metagenome (GOLD analysis project Ga0157370, IMG submission 113463) | Corn rhizosphere microbial communities from Kellogg Biological Station, Michigan, USA - C3-5 metaG | ecosystem: Host-associated > Plants > Roots > Rhizosphere > Soil | place: USA: Michigan...
TATCATCAAATAGAGGGCAGTTATTTAGAAAAGAGCGGAGATGAGCATATATCAGGATTCCTCTTTTCTACATCCTAACTGATAGTATATCTAGCCATTATCGTTTTTATGAGACTTGATCATCACGAACGTTCCGTCTCCTGCTACATTTTTCTACTGCGTTAAAACCAGAAACGCTAACCTTATAACTAACCAATATTTAAGCTTCTTCCAGCCGCATTTATAAAGATATCCTGATAGAACGATCAATTTTAATCTGTATTGCTATTTTCAGTAACGCGTTAGGCTACCTAAAGATTTCAATCGATTGAAACAATATAATTAACGACTTCAATGGATATTAAAAAAAGAATGGCAGTTTATGCAGATGTTTTTGAGTATAATGAGTGAACTAACTAAATATTACCGTGGAAGCAAATACCCCAGATCTCCAATCTTTTTCTTGTGTAAAAAACGACCAGAATCCATTCCGCATCAGTTCAATGCCTTTCAGGTGGATCTTCTCCATGCTCCTGCTTTTTTATTTGTCGGGCACGGTGAAAGCACAAATACCAGTAACAGTTGATGATGCAAATCCGCATCAGATTTTTACGTTCAACCAGATCGCCATTCTCGAAGATGTTTCTGGAAAATTAAACCTCGAACAGGTACGCGCTGCATCCGATCAGGATAAATTTAAAATTAACGTAAACAGGATTCCCAAAAATGACCACGTGGCTTCAGCGTATTGGTACCGCTTTAAGATCGCACACCATTCTACTTCTTCAAACCGTTGGATGCTGGAGTTTTTTGACCAGTCGATTAACAACCTCGAGCTTTATATACCTGATGGCTTAAATGGCTATCAGATTCACCGTTTCGGAACAGATTACCCATTTTCAAAAAGATTTTATGGCCATAAAAATTTTTCCTACGACCTGGAGAATAAGTCTGATCAAATCCTGACCTATTATATCCGCATTAAATCACCCAATCCGGTGAGTGCCATCGTTGTGCTCCGTAACTGGCGATGGTTTGTTGGTTATGCAATAGGGGAGTACTTCATTTTTGGCATCTTTTACGGTATGATACTTGTGTTTTGCCTCTATAACCTGTTGATGTATTTTGCAGTAAAGAGGAAGCAATATCTGTTTTATGTACTTTACAATCTGGGTATCGGGCTCTATGAGCTGTGCAATGATGGTATCGCCTTTCAATATCTGTGGCCTTCTTTCCCGGTTGCCAACGCGTATGGTTTTGGTGTAGCACTTTTTGTAAGCAGCATCTTCGGAATGCTATTTACCATGAACTTCCTTTATCTGAAATTTAAAGCTCCGGCGTTTTATAAAGCCGTTATCATATTGATCATACTCAGATGTTTGTTTTTTATTGCCTGTTTGTTTAATACCAGTCTGTTTAACCTGAAAATAATTGAATTATTGCCGCTAATTGTTGTTTTTATGGCAGGCCTCGAGGTATACCGGAAAGGATATAAGCCAGCCTTATTTTTAGTTTTGGGTTATGGTTTTCTGTTAACCGGTTTTTTAGTTAAAGTACTTTTATTGTTGAAATGGCTACCATACGGCACCCTGGTTTATTATAGCCTGAGCATTTGTTTCATTATGGAGATGATTTTGATTTCATTTGCCATTGGAAACAGTATCAGGACTTTAAAAAAGAAAAAAGACCGCGTACAGAAGCGGATAATTGAACAACTCCGTAAAAATGAAGTGCTTACTCAAACCCTTAACCGGGAGCTTTCCATTCTGGTAGAAGAACGCACAATGGAGATTCAAAAAAAAGTGGAGGTAATTGAGCAGCAAAATCTCGAAATCTCCCTCATGAATAATATTCTTAAAAAAGACAATAGTGAATTAAACCTCAATATCCAACGTGCTACCAAGGCCAGATTAACCGCTAAGGCGGTAGACTTCGAAGAATTCAGCAGAATTTATCCCGATAAAGAGCATTGCTATAAATACATTGCCAATCTTAAATGGAGCCAGGGATACGCCTGCAGAAAATGTAACAATACGCATTTCTTGGCCAGCCAAACTTTATACGGAAAAAGGTGTACAAAATGCGGATACGATGAATCTGTCATTTCCAATACCATTTTTCAAAATAGCAAGATCCCCATCAATAAGGCACTATATATGCTATTTATGGTTTACAGTACAAAAGGAACAATTTCTTCTTATAAACTTTCGCAAATGCTCGCCATCAGGCAAAGTACCTGCTGGACATATAATGCTAAAATGCAAAAGCTATTCCACCTCAGAAAAGACGATTTGAAAAAAGCAGGGGAAGATGGATGGAGTAAACTCGTGCTGGAGAATCCATCATTGATCTCCTGACAAGCATTTCCATACTACAGCAAAAAAAAGATTATAAAAAAGAATGTTTACCATGCGTATTAGTCAAAAACAGATCAGACACTTATACTGCTGTCAAAGCCGTTTTTAACTTGTAGTGTTTGCGTATCAAGCGTATTGGATGTGATTGTAACTATCTAGTTTTTAGTGCTTTGTGAATTATTTTGTTTGGTATTTTTGGTTAAATCAGATAGGTTTGTATCTGTTAATCAACCTAACCAAATAAAATATGAGCAAAAGAATTACCCTTCTTATTAGTTTGGTTTGCTTTGGAATTTCATTCTGCTTTGGGCAGGATATTATGCTAAGGGGAACCATAAAAGACAAATCAGGTGCTTCACTTCCAGGAATTTCTGTAAAAGTGAAAAACAGTAAAACAGCTACTTCTTCTGGGGTAGATGGAAATTTTGCGATCACCGTGCCCGCCAATGGTACGCTGGTTATTTCAGCGGTTGGCTTCATTACACAGGAAGTTGGTGTAAATCAGCGAAGCAATGTTTCCGTAACCCTGCAGGAGGAATCCAAAAGCCTGACAGATGTTGTGGTGATCGGTTACGGAACAACGACTAAACGTGATGCTACCGGCGCAATTTCAAGCGTAAAGGCTACTCAGCTCGAAAATGAAAATCCGCAAAGTATTGCCGATGTGCTTAAAGGAAATATTCCGGGTTTATCGGTGGGATTAAGTTCGAGTGCAAAAGGCGGAGGCGATTTACTCGTGCGTGGAAAATCTACCTTAAGTGCAGGATCTTCTCCTTTAATCGTGCTGGATGGTGTAATTTATAACGGGCAACTGGCAGACATTAATCCTAACGATATCGATGGAATCGATGTATTGAAGGATGCCAGCTCGCTTGCTGTTTACGGCGCCAAAGCTGCAACAGGGGTAATCGCCATTACAACAAAAAAAGGCAGGGGCGAATCCCCCACTATTACGGTTAATACCAATGTAGGGTTGGCTCAGGTGGCTAAAAATATGCGTCCTTACGATGGTGAAGATTTTCTGAGCTGGAGGGGAGATGTTTTAAGAAGCGGTGCTACAACACCTGAATATTTATACAATGATCCCAGAAACCTGCCTGCCGGCGTGTCGCTTACGCAGTGGCTAAACGGTCAAACCGGAGATCCGGTAGATCTTTGGCTAAACAGGCTCAATCTCGTAGCCAATGAAAAGGCAAATTACCTTGCAGGGAAAACCACCAACTGGTATGATGATATCTTCAGAACAGGTTTCCGCCAGGATCATACCTTATCCTTAAGTGGAAAAAAACAAGAAATCACCTATTACATGTCGCTGAATTATCAGAAGAATCAGAATGTAATTGAAGGTGGTGATTATACCGCTATCCGCGGAAGGATCAACCTGGAAGGCGAGGCTGCAAAATTCTTAACGCTGGGCATGAATGTTCAGTTTGCAGACCGCGATGAAGCCAGAACGGGCGATGGTTCAACAGAAGCCGACTGGACCCAGATCATTAATCTTTCGCCCTATGGCGATAAATTTCTGCCTAATGGCGAATTAAGACGGATTCCTACCGATGACAGCGGACTGAATGCAAGAAATCCATTCCTCAATATGACTTATAATGAACGGATGAATAAACAAAACACCGTTTTCGCAAGTATTTATGGCAGAGTTAAGTTGCCTTTTGGAATCACTTATCAACTCAATTTTAGTCCGGGGCTAGATTTCTACAGGACTTTTGATTACAGATCTTCGAGAAACCCTGATGTGATTACCCCTGGTGGTTCTGCAACTCGGGCAAATGAAACCCGTTACAACTGGCAGGTGGATAATTTAATTAAGTGGAACAAAACTTTTGCTAAAATTCACAACGTTGATGTGACTTTGCTTGCTAATGCCGAAAAATATCAAACCTGGTGGACACAGGCATCGAATGAGGGCTTTGTACCTGGCGATGTTTTGAGTTATCACAATTTATCCAGCGGGATTAAACCAGTAACAAATAGTGAAGATAAAGTTTACACCGGAGATGCCTTGATGGCCAGATTAAATTATAGTTTACTCAGCCGGTATATCTTAACCCTTTCCGTTCGCCGGGATGGTTACTCCGTTTTTGGAGTAAACTTTAAACGCGCGGCTTTCCCTGCGGCAGCATTGGGATGGGTTTTTACCGATGAGCACTTTATGAAAAGCCAATCATGGCTGGGTTATGGCAAACTTCGCCTCTCTTATGGCATAAACGGAAACCGTGATTTGCGTAATCCCGACAATGGAACGGTAGATCCTTATGCGGCACTGGCACAGCTAACCAGCGGAAAGTATCAAACCGTAAATGGAAGTGGTGCTGCAACAGATGTGAATACCGTTCAAATTGGAAGCAAGATGGCCAACTCCAATCTGAAATGGGAGGAAACTACGGCAATGAACATCGGTCTTGATTTTTCGATGTTCAATGATAGGATAAGCGGATCTATTGATGTTTACAATAAAAAAACAAGTGATTTACTGGTAAGACAAACCCTTCCTAATGTAAGTGGTTACGCATCCGTCTATTCGAACCTGGCGCGTATTAATAACCGGGGAGGAGAACTCAATCTGAATACTAAAAACCTGGTTACAGACCATGTGAAATGGAATACCAATTTCAATTTTTCCCTTAACCGGAATAAAATCGTTGCACTTGCTTTGCCAACTGATGATCCGGGTAACGGATGGTTTATTGGAAAAGATATCGACGTGATCTGGGATTATAACGTGCAGGGCGTATGGCAACAAAATGAAATGGCAGAAGCCGCGAAATTTACCAAAGCGGCAATTAAACCCGGCGATTTTAAACTTGAAGATGTAGATGGAGATTATGCCTATTCAGATGCAGATAAAAAGTTTTTAGGCTACCGTACGCCACGCTATTTCTTCGCCATGCGTAATGAATTTAATATCTTCAAAAATTTCGACTTTTCTTTCCAGTTGCTGGCCAACTGGGGGCAGCTGAAACAATACAATTTAGCTAAAAACCAGCCAGGTAGTGTGGGTTTCGCCCGTGCATCTTCTTACGTTTTGCCTTATTGGACACCGTCAAACCCGATCAATGATTATGCAAGGCTAAATTCAGGTTCAAGTGGAACCAGTTTCAATGTTTACTGGGACAATTCATTTATCCGCCTGAATACAGTGGCGGTATCGTATTCTGTTCCCCAGGATTTGCTTGGGAAATTGCATGTAAAAAGTGCCAAAATATATGCTAACGTAAATAATGCGGGTTATTATGCCCCAACGTGGACCTTCTGGGATCCGCAAAACAACGGTCCGACACCAAGATATTACACCTTAGGTCTTAATGTTACTTTATAAGTCTTATGAAAATCAATAAACTCAATCAAAATATAATTGTGCTGTTAGCTTTTGCCGCTATGGCTGGAGCTGCAGGATGTAAAAAAGCTTATCTGGATGCTGAACAACTTTCTGCTTACGCTCCGGAAAACTTAAATAACCTTACAGCCATGAAAGCCGCATTAAACGGATTAGGACTGGCCACACGACGAGAATTTTTTGGTGATTCGGCTCCGATGCTCACCGAATCTCTTTTCTCAGATGTGGCGGTAGATGGTACAACGGATAAAAATACGCCGGCTCAGGACTTAATTTCCCGGATAACTCCGGATGCTAACCTGAATAGTGACGACTATAATAAAATTGGCTGGTACTGGGATAATGAATTCGTTGCAGTAAGGCAGGCCAATACTATTATTTCAAATATTGATAAACCAACCTATACATCAGAGGCAGAAAAGAATCTTATTTTAGGTTCAGCTTATTTTTATCGTGCATACTTTTATTACAGGCTGGTTCACCAGTTTGGGGATGTGCCCTTGCTGTTAAATGACTTAGAAAACCCAAAGGCTGATTTTTATTCCACCAAAAGAGAGGTAATCCTTACCAAAATGAAAACCGATCTGGAGTTTGCCCAAAGCTGGGTAACAGATGGTGGCAATAAGGGTGATGTAACCAAGGGAGCGGTAAGCCACCTTTTAACAAAGGTAAATCTGGCACTCGGTAAATTTGATGATGCCATCGTTTCAGCAACCAATGTGATTAGCGGAGGGAAATACGGGATGATGACCTCCCGTTTCGGCAGTACCGCTTCAGATCTCACAAAAAACGTAGTCTGGGATTTGCACCGTATGGATAACAAATCGCTGGCAGCAAACCGCGAAGCCTTGTTCCTGGTTATTGACCGAGAAGCCTTTGCTGGTTTTACAGCGCAAGGTTCGCAATTGATGAGAAATACCGTTCCGGCATGGCATTTTGCAAATGTAAAAACGCCTTCAGGTGCTACCGCGCTTGTCGATGCCGTTGGTGCAGAAATTCCCCTCACAAGGATGTACGGACGTGGCATTGGCCGCTACCGCGGAACCCCTTACAGCACCAAATATATATGGACGGATAATACGGATTTCCGGCATGCCAAAGGGATGTGGATGGATATGACCGATTTGGTTTATAATAATCCTGCGTTAAAAAATTCTACCAATGCCGCAGACAGGGCTCTGTATGGTCAGCCCTTACAAATGTATAGCGAAGCCAACCTTAAACAGCGTTTTACCAATGGTGCTTTAGATACGATTCGTCACTGGTTCGGCTGGCCGCATTACAAAGTTTTTATTAATTCTACCAATGCTTTAGCCAATGATCCTTACTGGACACCACCACGCGGAACCAATACCGATTGGTATGTCTTCCGTTTAGCAGAAACCTATCTGTTAAGGGCGGAGGCACATTACTGGAAAGGCGATCTGGCACTCGCCATGGCAGATATCAATGTGGTGAGGAGCAGGGCAAACGCCACTTTACTCACCAATGCAAGCCAGATCACCATCGGCACCATACTGGATGAGCGTGCCAGGGAATTGTATTGGGAAGAGCCCCGTAAAACAGAGTTAACCCGTATCGCTTATATTTTCGCACAAACAGGAAAAGCGGCCTACAATGGCAAAAATTATAGCCTCGCCACTTTTTCGGATAATAACTTTATGTACGACCGTGTAATGGAGAAAAATGATTTCTATAAAAACCAGGTGCCAACCTTGCAGGGCGTAAATTATAGAATTGCGCCATATCATGTATTATGGCCGGTGCCGGCAAGTGCACAGCGTTTTAATACCGAAGGAAGAATTAACCAGAACAAGGGCTATGCCGGTTACGAACAGAATGTACCCGCGCTGGACAAACTACCTTAGAAGCCCTCAAAAAACTTTACCCTGAGAAATGCACATGGTTTGAGTTAGTATAGACAGTCCCTTAAGCAAGGACTGTCATATTTAAAGGCAATTTCTCTTTTATTAAATAAAATCAGATACCGAATCGAAAACAAAAGATAACTATAAGACAGATGGCACGGGAATGTCCAGGACATGAAACTGCACAGATTAGCTAACCAAATTTAAACTAAAGTCATTATGAGTCAAATAAAAAGGTTTCAAAAAACAACAGGCATCGCTTTGTTAATTTTTTCATGCTTTGTAGCGAGCTGTTCCAAAGATTCGGCTGAGATAAATGAGGCGATTGTTTCTTCCGAAACACTTCCCGTAAACCAAAAAGTAGCTGGTGCGGTAGCGGAAGCTTATCCGAGCAACATCAATACCAGTTTTAACCATCCGGATGGTTCGTATTCTTCCAGTGAAGCAAGCAGCGATTTTGGAATGGCTGCTTTAACAGGGTGGAATGAAAGCAGGGCATTTATTTCTGCTAACTGGGCGAGAGCTACATTAGCGCCAAATTCAGTATCCAATGGACTGATAGCAGGTGTAGACATTTCTGACGGTTCAGCATATGAGGCTGACTTTAAGATTCGGTTTCACAGCGAGTTTGATTGGAGCAGAGGAGGAAAGGTTGGCTTCGGCTTTCTGATTGGAGAAGGGAATACCGGATGCGATATTCCTACTGATGGCAATGGCGGAAGTTTGCGCCTGATGTGGTACAATAACGGAAGCAGGGTATACTTTCAGCCTTATGCTTACCATAGAGATATGGCAGGTCCTTGCGGAGATACCTTCGGCAAATCCTATCCATCAAGCGGCAGTTTGGTAAAAGGAGCTACCTATAGTGTACACTTATATGTGAAAAGCAATACGGGATCAAATAAAAACGGTCAGGTTCAGGTAATTATTAACGGAACTACTGTCCTTGATCAGACTATTCGCTGGACAACAAATGATGCGCAGCGATTAATCAACAGGTTATCTTTTCATAATTTCAGGGGTGGAAAAGATGTTGCAGTCTGGGGCTCAAGCCAAACAAGTTATATCTATTTTGATGACCTTGTTGTAAATAAGGTTCAGTAAATTTTAAATAGCAGTCCCCGGGGCATGCCAAAATCCGGATTGTTGATCACAAATAATCCGGATTAGCATCAGGCTATAATATAAGCCACGAAACTGATTGATTGATCAGAATACAATAAAGATAAAAATGTTAAGAGCGAAATCACTTTTAGTACTGTTTATTACCGCTTTTGCTTCCATCAATAGTTTTGGACAAGATACCGGCCGTAAAGCCATCAGTTTAAATGATCAATGGGAATTTCATAAAGAAAATGGTAAGGCTGAACAGGTAAATATCCCGCATACCTGGAATAATCAGGATGTGTTGGATGATGAACCAGGTTATTACCGTGGTGTTGGCATTTATAAAAGAAGGTTAAAACTTGATGAATCATCAAAAGGGAAAAATATTTTTTTGGTTTTCAATGGTGTTGCGCAAGAGGCAGAAGTGTTTGTGAATGGAAAATCAGCTGGAAAACACATCGGGGGCTACACCAGGTTTACGGTTCCGATCACACCTTTTTTAAATTTTAAAAATGACGTTATTGAGGTACATGCCAATAATCGCTTCAATGAAGATATTCCACCGCTAACAGCAGATTTTACTTTTTTCGGTGGGATGTACCGAAATGTAACCTTATTAATTACCAATCCTGTTCATTTCTCGCTAAGTGAAAATGGCAGTGCTGGTGTCTTTGTTACCACTCCGCAGGTTTCTGCAGCAAGTGCTGGTGTAAAAATCAATTGTTTGATAGAAAACGCATCTGCATTACCTAAAAAAATACAAGTCAGCAGTACCATATTCAATGCAGAAGGAGAAATGGTCTCCAATCAGAATATTGGATTAAATTTGGCCACAGGCGATCATCACTCGCTTAATCTCGATTTTAAGGCTGTTAAAAATCCAATGCTTTGGTCGCCGGAGCATCCATACCTTTACCGGGTAGTTACCGAAATTATTGATGTGAAAACCAAAGCAGTGATCGACCAGCTTTCCATCCCGTTAGGCTTCCGCTGGTTTAAATTCGATGCTGAAAAAGGCTTTTTCTTAAATGGCAAATCTCTGAAATTAATCGGTGCAAGCCGTCACCAGGATTATGAAAACTTAGGTAATGCCACGCCTGATGCCTTGCAGATAAGGGATGTGGAGTTACTTAAAGAAATGGGTGGAAATTTTTTGAGAATAGCACATTATCCTCAGGATCCCTTGATTTTAGAAGCGTGTGATCGTTTAGGGATTTTAGCTTCAGTGGAGATTCCGGTGGTAAATACCATTACAGAAACCGAGGCATTTACCAACAACTGCCTGAAGATGCAAACCGAAATGATTAAGCAAAATTTTAATCATCCAAGCATCATTATCTGGGCGTATATGAACGAGATTCTGTTGCGTTTGAAATTCTCAGAGGATAAATCCCGACAACAAATATATTTTGACCATGTTCGTGAACTGGCCCAAAAACTTGATTCCTTAACCAGGAAATTAGATCCATCCAGATATACTTTGCTGGTTAATCATGGTGCCTGGGATCTTTATAACAAAGTTGGCCTAACCAAAATACCGATGATTGTAGGCTGGAATTTATATTCTGGCTGGTATTCCGGAGTACCGACTGATTTTGCAAGGTTTTTAGACCGCCACCATGCAGCGTTGCCGAACACACCTTTCATGGTAACGGAATATGGTGCTGATGCAGACCCACGAATCAGATCATTTTTGCCCCTTCGTTTTGATAAAAGCGTTGAATATGCGGTTCAATTTCATCAGGTTTATTTAAATGCGATGCTGAGCAGGCCATTCGTGGCCGGAGGAATGGCCTGGAATTTGGCAGACTTTAATTCCGAAACGCGGGAAGAAACCATGCCGCACATTAATAATAAGGGTTTGTTAACTATTGGCCGGCAACCTAAAGATACCTATTTCCTTTATCAAGCTTATTTATCCAATAAGCCATACCTCAAAATAACTGCTGCGCAATGGAACGACAGAACCGGTATCGCCGATTCGGGATCTGTTGTGAGTACCCAGCCCTTTCAGGTGGCTACTAACTTAAAATCTGCTGAATTATTTTTAAACGGAAAAAGTATAGGGATTAAAGATGCCGCAGATCATATTATAGAATGGAAAGTACCATTTGTAAATGGGAAAAATCAATTAAAAGTGGTTTCCGGAGCACAGAGCGATCAGGCTGACATTAACTTTCAGTTGCAGCCTTTTAAATTTACGGATCCAAAAATTCCCTTTATTAACATGAATGTTTTATTAGGTGCTAAACGTTTTTATATCGATGAAATAGAGCATCAATTGTGGATGCCGGATCAGCCTTATCGAGCAGGTTCGTGGGGCTGGATTGGCGGAGCACCTTACAAAGGAACCAATAACCGAATCACTTATGGAAGTGATAAAAATATTATAGGAACCAATAACGACCCGGTTTACCAGACACAGCAGGTTGGCATTGTGCAATTCAGGTTCGATGTTCCGGATGGAGTGTATGAATTATCATTGCATTTTGCAGAGTTGGTTGGTGGGGTAAGCAAAGAGGCGCTGGCCTACAACTTAGATAACAATCATAAAAAAGAGAGAGAAGAAGGTCGTGTTTTTAATGTAGCAATTAATGGGACGCCTTTCATCAATAAAATTAACCTGGCTAAAGATTATGGCTATACCACGGCAATGAAAAAGGGTACCAGGTTAACCGTTCAGCATGGAAAGGGAATTATCGTTGATTTTACTGCTGTAGAAGGGAAGCCGGTTTTCAACGCCATACAATTAAGAAGAATTTATTAGCAACCGCAGTAATGTTAACCGTGTTTTCGCAACGAGAAGAACACAACATCATCAAAATTTTGAAATTCAATGTTAAAGAAAGTAAAATATATCCTCATTTTTCATCTGCTGGTTACGGGTCAGTTGTTGTTCGCGCAGCAGTCTGTTCGTTTAACGCATAACTGGGAATATTTAAAACAAGATTTAGGTGGAATTTGGGAGGCTGTTCGCCCCGTAGGCGCAGGCAATCCTGAATCAGTTCCGCTTTGGCAAAAAGTAAATCTGCCGCACTGTGTAAATGCAACCGATGCGGTTGATCCTGATGTGAATTATTATCAGGGTCCGGCATGGTACAGAACACAGCTGAAAATCGAAAATCCATATCCGAATGGGCGAACCCTTTTACATTTCGAAGGTTCCGGACAAAAAACAGATGTTTACGTCTATAATCAAAAAATAGCTACACATGTAGGTGGCTATGATGAGTGGACGGTTGATCTCACAGCGGCTGTGGCTGCTTTTCAGAAAACGGATGTTTATCAGAAAAAATTCAACGGGAAAGTTCCTGTTTCTATCCGTACAGATAACTCAAGAGACCTGGAAATGATTCCCTCAGATCTTTCAGATTTTAATATTTATGGAGGGATTTACAGATACCTGAACCTGGTATATACACCAGCGCTTTCTGTAGATAAAATGTTTGTCAAAGCCGAGGTAGATGAGCAGGGAAAAGCAGCAAAATTGAATGTGAAAGCAAGATTTTACAACCCTGATCATATTTCCGGAGCAACAATCTCCCTTAAATTAATCGATCCAAATGGGAAAATGATCAATAAATGCCAGCGAAAAATAGAAACTTCAGCAGATCTGCAATTATGGGAGCTTTCTCTTCAGAGCCCCAAACTTTGGTCGACAGATAAACCACTTCAATACACGCTTCAGTATGAAATGATCTCTTCTGCCGGAAACTATAAAGACGTAGAAAAAATTGGCTTTAGAAATATCAATTTTATTGAAAAAGGACCTTTCCATTTGAATGGGAAACGTTTGTTATTACGGGGTACGCATCGGCACGAAGACCATGCCGGTGTTGCAGCAGCCATGACCGAGGACATGATTCGCACAGAAATGCAGATGATGAAAGATATGGGTGTTAATTTTATCCGTTTAGGCCATTATCAGCAGTCGCGGGTGGTGCTCAACCTTTGTGATAGCCTTGGGATTTTGGTTTGGGAGGAAATCCCATGGTGCCGGGGCGGTTTAGGCGGCGAGCGATACAAACAACAAGCCAGAACCATGCTCACCAATATGATTGAGCAACACTACAATCACCCCTCCATTATCATTTGGGGTTTAGGAAACGAGAACGACTGGCCGGGAGATTTTCCGGAGTTCGACAAACAAAAAATCAGGTCATTTATGAAAGAACTAGATAATCTTTCCCATAAAATGGATGCTTCGCGTTACACCGCCATCAGGCGATGCGATTTTTGTGCAGATCTTGTGGATGTGTATTCACCATCCATTTGGGCAGGTTGGTATCGTGGCGCCTATACCGATTATAAAAAAGTTTCAGAGGATGAATTTGCAAAGGTAAAACGCTTTTTACATGTAGAATGGGGAGGAGATAGCCATGCAATGCGCCATTCTGAAAACCCGGATAAGGCATTGAGTAAAATTAAAACTGGCGGAAGTGCGGATGAACGTGCCGGCGATGCTTCGCTCTACGGAGGGGCAGCCAGAATTTCAAAAGATGGTGATTGGAGTGAATCTTATATCGTCAACCTGATCGACTGGCATTTAAAAGAACAGGAAAATATGCCATGGTTAAGCGGAACGGCTTACTGGCCATTTAAGGATTTTTCTACACCTGTTCGTCCGGATAATCCCGTACCTTATATGAACCAAAAAGGGGTAATTGAACGTGATTTCACCAAAAAAGAAGCCTATTATGTATTTCAATCCTACTGGACAGATAAATTAATGGCCCGCATATATGGGCATACCTGGCCGGTGCGGTGGGGCGATGAGGGTGAAGAGAAAATGGTTAAAGTGTATTCTAACTGTACTGAAGCTGAAATTTTTCTGAATGGAAAAAGCTTTGGCGTAAAAAAACGAAACAGTCAGGATTATCCGGCGGCTGGCCTGCGGTGGAATCTTCCTTTTGTTAAGGGAGAAAATACAGTAAGCATCATCGCTAAAAGAGGTAAGGAAAAAATAGCTGATGAAGTAAAATTCAACTATCAAACCGCAAAATGGACTAAACCTGTAAGCATGACTTTAGAAAAAATAAATGAACAGGATGGAGTAGCGACGCTGGAGGTAAAACTTTTTGATGGCAAGGGAGTTCAATGCCTGGATGCCATTAACTGGATAAAATTTGGTTTAACGGGCGACGGCGGATTGATTGATAATCAGGGAACATCGTCCGGTTCGAGAAAGGTACAGGCTTATAATGGAAGAGCAATAATCAGTGTGAAATTAAATAAAGGTAAAAGTTTTGCTGCTGCAATGTCTGAAGGCCTTGCTACCGTTTTTAAAGAATTATAAAGTGATGATGAAGAACATTCTTATTTTTATTTCAGTTATTTTTTCTATCGCGGGAACTGCATATTCCGGTACAGGAAAGATTAAAAAAGATGTGCCTGCAGATTTGAGGAAGCGGGCAGAGGTGCTTTTAAAGAAAGAAATTTTAGCAGAAGCCTTATGGGCCATGAAACAAGCACCGATAACCGTTACGGCATCTTCTTCACCAAGAAGTGCAGGAGGCAAACATGACTTTTTTTCTGAGGCAGATTATTTCTGGCCTGATCCGAAAAATCCTGAAGGGCCTTATATCAATCGGGATGGATTAACCAATCCCAATAATTTCTTAGACCACCGTAAAGCCATGATTCGCCTGAGCAAAGTAATTGGCGCTTTGGCCTCTGCCTATAAAATCACCGGAAATGATAAATATGTAACACAAGCCGTAAAACATTTTCGGGCCTGGTTTATCCATTCAGAAACTTTAATGTATCCTAACTTATTATTTGCGCAGGCAATAAAGGGCAAGTTCACGGGGCGCAATTATGGAATTATCGATACCATTCATTTAATGGAGGTAGCGCAGGGTGCTTTGGTGATGGGCAATTCAAAAGCCTTTGATAAAGCTACGTTGACAGGGGTTAAAAAATGGTTCGCCGATTATACTTTCTGGTTAAATACTTCTAAACCCGGCATTCAGGAAAAGACGGTTAAAAATAACCACGCCACCTGCTGGGCCATGCAGGTGGCTTCTTTTGCTAAATTATGTAAGGATGAAAATATGCTCGCTTCCTTACGCACCCGGTACAAAACCATTCTTTTGCCAAACCAAATGGGGATGGATGGAAGTTTTCCCCTGGAAACTGCGCGCACCAAACCTTACGGCTATTCTATTTTTAATCTGGATGCCATGACCATGCTTTGCCAGATCTTGTCTACGCCAGAAGATAATCTTTGGGAATTTGAAACTCCGGCTGGCCAGTCAATTAGAAAAGGGATCAATTATTTATATCCCTTTATTGCAGATAAAAGCAAATGGACATTGAAGCCTGATGTGATGTATTGGGATAACTGGCCCGTGGCTCAACCATTTCTTTTGTTTGGAGCACTTCAGTTTGATCAGGAAAACTGGTACATTTCATGGGAAAAACTAGAACATAAACCTCAGGTAGAAGAGGTAATCAGAAACCTACCTATTCGAAACCCTTTAATTTGGTTGTAATATGAATTTAAAAATTAAGATAACAGTTCTTTCTCTTTTGTGTTCCCATGTGGTGATGGCACAAAAGGTTGATGTAAAAAAAGCTTTCGCCGCTGCGGCAAAACAAACAGCCGTATTAATTAAAAATGTAGATTCCGCACGCCTGGTGAAGCCAAATCAGGTGTCGCCGAGAACAGTTGAAAAAGGTCAGTTTAAAATGGTGGTATCAAAAGACTGGACAAGTGGATTTTTCCCGGCTGAGCTTTGGTATTTCTATCAATATACAAAAGATAAAAAGTGGCTCGAACTTGCTAAAAAATATACCGAAGATATCAAAAAAGAACAATTTAACCGCGGAACCCATGACCTGGGATTCATGATATATTGTCCGTTTGGCAATGGTTACAAATTAACCGGAGATACAGCCTATAAATCGGTTATCATTCAGGCGGCCAGGTCACTTTCCACGCGTTTTAATAAAACTGCAGGCGTATTGAAATCATGGGATCATAACGGAGACAAGTGGGAATATCCGATAATTATTGATAATATGATGAATTTGGAACTGCTATTTGAGGCAACTAAAATGACAGGAGATTCATCCTTCTACAAAATAGCGGTTTCACATGCCGATCATACCATTAAAAACCATTTTCGGGAAGATTTCAGTTCTTATCATGTTGTTGATTATGACACGACCACAGCCCGAAACATTTTACAGAAAATAACTGCTCAGGGTTATGCAAATGAATCGGCCTGGGCCCGTGGGCAGGCCTGGGCACTATATGGGTACACATTGTGTTTTAGAGCGACGAAAGATAAAAACTATCTTGCCCAGGCAGATGGAATTGCTGGTTTTATCATAAACCATAAAAATACCCCTGAAGATGGTATTCCATATTGGGATTATAATGATCCTGGGATTCCGAATGTTTCGAGAGATGCATCAGCCGCTGCCATTACGGCTTCTGCGCTGTATGAACTGGCCAAATATAGCAGCAATGGCAAAAAATATAAACTAACGGCTGACCGGATTTTATATTCACTGAGCACAAAGTATACCAACAAAAAAGGCGAGAATTACGGGTTTATTTTAGACCATAGTACCGGCCATCGCCCGGCAAAATCAGAGATAGATGTGCCCATCAATTATGCTGATTATTACTATTTAGAAGCCCTTTTGAGAAGCAAATAACAGGAAGATTTTCATCTTGCAACAAGACCCGAAAAAATGGATATGCTTTGCAAACTTGAATCATAACTGACCGATGAGATAGAAAGGAGCTGCACCTACTGGTGCAGCGCTTCTTTCTTTTTAAAATCTGTAATGGTTTTTCCATCATAACGATACACACCGTTCAGAGATCCAAACCAAATGCTTCCATCGTTAGCTTCGAAAATTCCACAAAGCATTTTTTCTATTGACATTATTTCGGCTACCTCCGGCTTTTTATTATACAGTGAATTTTGATCATACCGGGAAAACGTCCAGGCTCCAACCCCGTTAGGATTTACTGCACCTGTCGTCCAGATGTTTCCTTTTTTATCTTCGATGATAGCCGAAGTGCCCCTCTGATTAATTTTGGTAAATGTAATCCCATCATAGCGCCAAAGGCCGGTTTTAACGATTAACGTATCACCCTTCCTGTCTTCAATTGTTGTTGCGCCAAACCAAATTTGACCCTTTTTATCTTCGGTTATACCCCAAACGTTATGAAAGGCTTTACCGTTTTTATTTCTGAAAACGGTAAAATTTTTTCCATCGTAGAAACAAGCATAGCCCCGTGTGCCAAACCAAAATTTGCCGTTTTTGTCTTCAAGTATGGTAGTAATCGCATTGTGCGAAAGTCCTTGTTTAATTGTTAAATTTCGAAAAGATTTTCCATCGTAACGGCTTGCTCCACCTGAAGTACCGAACCAAATCATGCCGGCTCGATCTTCATAAATAGACATGACTACATTACTTGCAAGTCCTTCGCGGGTTGTAAAATGTTGAAAGGATTTCCCATTGTAACAGTAAACACCTGAATCGGTAGTAGAAAACCAAAGATTTCCTTTTTGGTCTTCCAGAACATCCCAAAATCTACGTGAACCAAGTTGACTTGTGAGACTTGTAAATGATTTTCCATCGTATCGAAAAACACCACCAAGCGATGCAGCAATCAAAACGGTGCCATTTCTTCCTTTTTTGATGTTCCGAACCATTGTATTAGGCCCATACGGAGTGGATACAGGTTTGGTCTGACAACCGCTATGATTTCCTGGTGTATTGGTTTGGCCTTGTTTACAGGAGGTGAGAGAAACGACTGTCAGTAATAAAACATTTACTAGTGTGGATTTCATAATTATATTTTATAAGGGTAAATAGCTGTACGATTTGATTCAGCGAAATTACTTTGATATCTTTCCACATGAGGAATTTGAATTGTAAATAGAATTGTAAACTTTGTAAATTAAAATCCGACACTATGCATCGTCGTCAAAATTTCCTCGCCGGGAAACGCAAATATTTATTCGGGTTAACATTACTTATATTCTTATCTGTAATCTGCGTAGCTGTCTGTAACGTGCAGGATGAGGATTTTGATGTTTCCAAAAGGGAAGTTTTGATGCGTAGAATCGGGCATGAACTGCTGTTACAGTCGGGCGACAGTACCTCAAGAGTGCTGCCGGTGGAAAAGATTGCAGAAAATGAATATCAGATCAGCTTTGAACATGATTTAACTTTTCAACCGGGTTTATTAGTAAATACTACCAGGCGTTTATTAGCTAAAGACCCGCTGGCAAATCATTATGTTGTCAATGTTTTGAATGGTGACGATTCCAGGGTAATTTACGGGTATGTTATATCCAAAGATAAAAAAGATGATATTGTAGCTTGCATAGGAAGAGTACAACCGCGCGCACGTTACCTGATCAACATAAAATATAAACAAGCAGGAGTACGTATTGCAGCGGATGGATATCTGTTCGGCAGCCTGTCATTTTTAGCATTTGTTGGATTTGTTTTTTTGCAGACTCCTAAGCCACACAAGGGCTTACAAGGTGTTGAACATACCAGTATATTCACTTTAGGTAAGGTATTGTTCGATGCGAAGAATCGGAAACTCATCATAAATGAGAAGACCATAGAACTAACGGGAACAGAAACCCGTGTATTGCTCATTTTTGCATGGTCTCCTAACCAGATTATCGAAAGAAACCGACTGCAAAAAGAGATCTGGGAAGATGAAGGGGTTATTGTAGGCCGAAGTCTGGATATGTTCATTTCAAAGCTTAGAAAAAAACTTGAATCTGATCCTAACATCAACATTGTTGTGATCAGGGGAAAAGGATACAAGCTCGAGATTACCTAAAACCAATTTCTGGTAAGTATTGGGAAATCATGAAACGTCGAAAGCCATTTAGTTCCGATGTATTTATCATAAACTAAAGCCGACTCACATTGTTGTACTGTTTCAAAGTTATTTAATCAACGAAAATTAATATAGGATATGTTAGAAATTGGAGGCTACTGCATACAGAATTCAGCATCAACCGATACTCCATTCCTGGCAGTTTATCCAGATATCGTAACTGAAAATATTGCACGGCTTGTTAGTTTGTTTTCAGCTATCAGCCAAATCCGGCCACATGTTAAAACGCATAAATGTCCTCAGGTTGTTAACTTGATGCTGGAAGCCGGATCCATAAGTTTAAGTGCGCCACTATCGGCGAAGCAGAAATGTTGGCGCAAGCTGGTGCCAGGGATATTTTATTGGCATACCAGCCTGTAGGCCCGAAAATCCAACGCTTTATAGATTTAATTATTAAATATCCGCTGAGCGAATTTTCCTGTCTGGTAGATAATGAAAGCTCCGCACGGGAATTATCTGACGCTGCATGTCGTGCGAATATTGTAATAGCAATATGGATCGACTTAAATGTGGGCATGAACCGAACTGGTGTAAAACCACAGGCAGAAGGAAAAGCGTTATGTATGCTTTGTGCCAGCCTTCCCTCACTCCGGACTTTAGGTTTGCATGCTTATGACGGTCATATCACTGATTCACCGGTAAGTGTCCGCCATTTACGGGCTGCTTCCAGCTTTGAGCAAGTCCGGAAATTGAGTGATGAATTATCCCAGATGGGAATTAAGCAATTGCGCATAGCGGCGGGAAGTACGCCTACTATCAATTTTTATTCTCAATTTAATGATGTTGAATGTAGTCCTGGAACCTTCATTTATCGGGATCAACATTATCAGGCATTGTATCCGGAACTTGGTTTTAAAACTGCAGCACTTATTGTTACCCGGGTAATTTCCAGGCCGGCAGCAGATACAGTTTGCCTTGATTTAGGCTATAAAGCAATATCTTCAGAAGGAGCACCGGATGAACGTGTTGATTTTCTACAATTTCCCGAAGCTGTAATCATCTCCCAAAGTGAAGAACATATACTGGTTAAGGTTCCGGGTTCGGAAATTAATATTGGAGACACACTATTGGGAATGCCTCATCATATAGGAAGAACCTGTAATTTATATGATTCATCGAAATTTATAGTAGGAAACCGAATCATGGGAAGTTGGAAAAATACCGGCAGAAAAAGGTAATTGCGGCCTCAGATATTTTACAAAGGTTTTTCTTTTTATAATCATTACAAATAGCAAATGTAGTAAACTGCCAGGATTGTAGCAGGGTTCTGATCATACACAACTTAATTCGATTATTATGTTTCATCATTCAAAAGACCTTCAATTCAACGCAAGAGTCTCTAAACCAGATCCGGCATTTGCCAACATCCTTCTTGAACAATTCGGAGGAGAAAATGGCGAACTTGCAGCGGCGATGCAATATTTTACTCAGGCATTCGGTGCTAAGTTACCCCATCCCGACAAATATGATATGCTAATGGATATTGCCACGGAAGAATTTTCACATTTGGAAATTGTGGGCGCAACGATTCAGATGTTACTCAAGGGTGTTAATGGTGAACTCAAAGATGCTGCCGATCAAAGTGAGATTATGCAGGTTTTAGATGGAAACGCAGCTAAAGAATCTATTATTCATGCTGCATTATCTGCTAATCCGCAATTCCCGATTATCACTGGTGGTGGCCCGACTTTAAGAAATAGCCAGGGAATTCCATGGTGCGCTTCCTACATCCATTCAAATGGAGACTTAACTGTAGACTTAAGAAGTAACCTGGCTTCAGAATCAAGAGCGAAACTTGTGTACGAGCACTTAATGAAATTTACAGATGATCCATATGTAAAGGAGACCCTTTCCTTTCTGATGACCCGGGAGGTTGCGCATTATAAAATGTTTGAGGCAGCACTCGAAACGATCCAGCCAAACTTCCCTCCGGGAGTATTGCAGGCAGATCCACGCTTTACACAACAGTACTTCAATCTTTCGCCAGAAAAAAGCGTCAGAGGTCCATGGAATCAGGGCGAGATGCCAGGTATGAATAAAGAATGGGATTATGTGGCAGATCCGATCAGTCAGGTAAAACAAACTGAAGGATTATCCGTAACTGATACTGACATGGAGGCGCAGCTTGAAAAAACAGAACAACTTAATTTAGCGCTAAGCAAGCAAAAAAGTGAAGAAGTAAAAGCAGCTGAACCTAGCGGAACTGCACAATGGAGTGACTACGACGCTCAATAATTTATTAAAGGAAATGGAGCCCGGCAGTGCCGGGGCTTTTGTTTTACAAAATGTAATATGCCATTTCGTGATCTGTTTCCGTAAATGAGAAACTTCTCCTAACCGTACAATCTCTTTCTTTTATTATCCAAGCTTTGTGAAATTGGTTTGACCTTACCGGTTTTCTTTATTTTATCATTCCATAACTACTGATAATTAAATGAATACAGCTTGTTGCTTTCATTGATCAAGTGCGATGCCTTGGCGAAATACTCGCTGATCGCTTAAAATGAGTTTCAAGAGTACAACGGCCCGATTACTACATATCTTTTAATGATCGATTTTTGTCAAAATCAATCATTCTGGAACTTAAACAAAACTAATCACGGCATAAACTGGTTAAAATAGCGTGTTTGCAATCATCTGGCAAACATGACGCAATTAATATTAAAACTATAAAGAAATAAAGCGATCTAATGAGCAATATAGAGAACCTGGTAAAACTGAAAAATTTAATCCCCGAAGAGAAAATTTCAAAGTTGGATGCTGCAGCGGCACGACATAAAGTGCAGTCAAATATTTCTTTTACGGTAGATAGTATTTCGGATAAGACGCTTGAGGTTTCAACTATTCAACATGAAACATCTTCAGGCAAATACGCCAGTGAGCCAACCTTGATAAAAAGAACAGAAGATGTATTTAGTAAAATATTACCGGAGTTTAAACTTGTTGTCTCCGTCCAAACGCACCTTCCTTCACCTGCTATTATAGTCACTCCATCCTGGATAGATCAAAAAATGCTTCAAAAAGGGGTGAGGATAAAGCAGATCGCTTTTGATACAGGGCTCGACCGTGAAAGTATCTCAGACTGGGTAACAGGAAAGAGATCAATGAGCCAGCTCGTTAAGGCAATGTTTTTTTTCTACTTTTCCAAATGATTTGAAGTAATAAATATTGGTAGCGCTAATAGGAATACTTTAAACCCTAACTTTTAACCAACATAGGTGTTGGAAAGGTATGGATGATAGAATACAGTTTTTTGCCGGAGTGTTTTTCCTGTTAGCAGGTGTGTTTGTATTTTATATCATTTTTAAAAAAGATAAAGAGAAAAAAGCATAATGCCATTTACTTATTAGCTCCGGGCAATGAACATATCATATTAGTAAGTGCCGAAAATCAGGTATTAATCAGCAGTTTTTGCTTTTAGATAATGAATTCGGCCCTTTACTCTTAGGAATATTACTGCTGACATTAGTAGGTTATTTTCTCACTACAACGATTTTACGGATGTCGGCTGCTTGGGATCCGTTGCTTAATGATACTACATTGCCGTTTTTCCAGTATTGTGCTGTACCTGATCCTCCGTTTGCGCCACCGTCTCGGGAACCACCTACATATACATCAGTACCAGACACGGCTATAGAAAATCCAAAAGCACTTTCTGGCCCGTTAGATAAAACAACAGGTAGGCCATTCTTCCAGTACTTAGCCCTGATTACATTGCTGCCATTCCCTGTTCCATAACCGGCAACATAAACATCGTTCCCATTCACGGTAATGGAGTTTCCTTTTACATCGGGTGTCCCATCATTAATCAGCGTAGGGGCACCGAGGTTTTTGCTATAACGGGTTTGAGATTGACCGGAATTGTTATAAGTTTCAGACCATAACAAATATAAATCGCTGCCTGATACCGTTATGGCTTGATATGTGGCACCTACGCTCCGGTCTGTAAGGTCAAATAGTTGTCCGTTTTTCCAGTAAGAAGTGATGGAAGTCACCCAATCCAGGTTTCTGCGTTCTCCAATCACATACACATCATTGCCAATCAGGGCTATTCCGGTTGCAATAGCCTGCTGATTCTCATCTGATAATATTATGGGTGTTCCGTTTTTCCAATATTTCGCCTGGTAAGTTGTCTTTCCTGGCGCCAACTCCTGGCCGGCGATATATACATCATTTCCCTGGATGAATACGTCATTGGCAAAGGCATTCCGACTTCCATCCGTGAGCGATGTAGCCACTCCATTTTTCCAGTATTTAGCAACATATATTCCCGCCGGATTAATTTCCGAACCTACGACATGAACATCGCTACCTGAAATGGCCATCGCATTCGCATCTGATGCACCAGAACCGGTTCCAAGGATAACAGCATTACCATTTTTCCAGTATTTAGCTACATAGCCTTCTCTTCCGGCGGCATAGATGTCAAATGATGCCTGGGATGGATCAGTTGGTTCATCAGGCCCTCCTTTTTTACAAGCCTGGAGAACAAGCGTTAATACAATTAAAAATGTTAGCGCTTTCAGTAAATTATGCTTCATAACCGGGGATTGTTTTGGACTTGAACACAGAAAAAGCGATTTAGTTTGGTGGTGTTAAATTAAAAGAAGAAAGTTGGGCTGGCTAACCTCTTGCCATCAGCAAAAATGTTATTATAAATGTCTCTTCAAATTCTAATCCTGCAATTATCGCCCGGTTTGTAATTATTCGAAAGCAATATCGCAGTGTTCATTGCAAAGGTCAGAAGAAAGGCAAGATATTTTGGGTGCTTACTTGCCCGATGCTATGTTGGAAAGCCAGCTTAATCTTTTTTCAAAAATAAATATCTATATAATCTGTAGTTTCGCCGTCGCAATTGAGCATTTGTTGCAATCGCCAGTACTTTCTTTTGCCGCTGGCCTTAAAGATAGAAAGTCCCGTAAGTTCGCAAGGTTTTCCGCCATTAATAGAATTGATTTTGGATACGATCTTTCCATTAAATTTTAAAATGTTTCCCCGGTTCAGAAATGTTCCTTTGATGGTTACATAGTCTTTTGATTTTGGATCTCTCTGCTCGCCTTCAATACTGTATTCTTCGTCGCCAATTTCTTTGATATACACTTTCCCGGGAGCTGATTTGTTAAAGGTTATCCACTGGATGGTAAACGAATGCCATCCCGCTGATATTGGTTTTATTTGTGATTGGGCACTAGTGCTGAGCAGAAAAACTGAAGCAATAATTAAAATGTATTTCATTAGAAATTAGTTAATAATGGATGAAATTGCCCTTCGTAAAAGAAAGGAGGTGATTTACCGGAGCTACTATTGTTCGATTAATACGCCATTTATTGAAAGCGCGTTACAGCTTAGCGATATTACTGCATTGCCAACAGAGTCGCCATAGTAAGTAGAAGAATACTGATCCGAAAAACTATATAGATATGCCTTGAAGAATTTAATAGTTCGTGTAGGTAACTTACCGTAGCTATCCGCAATGGTGATGATCCCATCAAAGGTGTTCTTTTTGCTTGCTACAAGTTTCAGCATATCATCCGGCAAATTTTTTGCATCTATTGTAAGGTAAAAAACGCCGGCTTTATAACCGGAAAGTGCAGGTTCAGTTTTAGTAGCGGTAGAATCTTTTGCTTTTACATTTGTGGTACCTGAAGCAGGATCATCATAATACCTGGAAAGCGAAGTTGAAACACTGTTTAAGGGAACTGAAATGGTTTTGCCATTAAAGTTTGTACTCAATGTAATTTTAATACGTGCATCCTCCTGGGCCCGGATTTTTTGAGAAAATGTAATGGTGAAGAATAAGGCCAGGCATGTTGTGAATAAAGTTTTCATAAGGCTATTTAGATTAACTGGTTTTGAAAGGTGTTTTAAAGTTGAGATTTAAATTTTGATAAGCATTTTCCAGAGCTAAAATAAGATTCACTTGTGAGATCAAACTGAAGATTAGTGTCAGAATAACGGAAGGTATCAAGAGGGGAGGTGCCGATATTGCTAAAGGATTATTCATATCATGCACATAAATATAAAAAAGGGTAGAAAATATTAAAGCCAGAATCCCGACTGGCAAAGCTGGTAATCTATATCCATAAATGAACAGGCTTTCCGGTTCAGTTTTCAAACGAATTTTTGATAGTAACTTCAGTAACAAGGGCGTTAGATTTTTTCATACTTAACACTTACCCGGTGATTTGGTTTGAAATGATTCTATAAACCAATGCCTAAGCTTTAGTAAGAATTTTACGGAACTTTAAATGGTGAAAAAATAATGAATCGTAGATTTTGGTAGTGTTCCGCTTGATCCCTTGGTTTCTGTGTGAATTCAGTCTTTAAACAAAAAATCCCTGATTTTGGTCAGGGATTTAATTCGATTTTTTTTGAAGTACTCCCAACGTTACAATTATACAAACATTTTTATGAAGACTTAGAAGCAATATTGCAGTTGATTGCATAGAAATGCGGTTCTAGCAATATGGCAACGGTACAAATATCTAAACGTTTTTTACGGGTAGTTCGCAAGGTTTAATTTTTTTACTATTGTTTCCTTGGGCTTAAAATGTTCAAAAAATGAATATCATTAGCGAAACTGAATGGATATCTTTACGTTTCAACGGAAATCTAATGGAAACAGATCAAATTATCATTTATCAGACAAAGGATGGGGAAACGGCGATTGATGTAAAACTTGAAAATGAAACGATTTGGTTAACTCAAAATCAGATTGTAGAACTTTTCCAAAGCAGTAAGGCGAATATTAGTGAGCATATTAAACATATTTTCCAATCTAAGGAACTAGATAAAGAATCAACTGTTCGGAAATTCCGAACAGTTGGAAAAGAAGGAGAAAGAAAGATAACCAGGAATTTGGCTCACTACAACCTTGATTTAATTATATCGGTAGGATATCGCGTTAATTCTTTTAGGGGTACTCAGTTTCGCATTTGGGCAAATAAGATTTTGAAAGATTATTTCACAAGGGGTTATTCAATCAATGAAAAACGTTTAGAAGAACAGTCAGAACAGTTGACAAGTCTAAAGAACACAGTAGCCCTTTTGAGTAATGTCCTAGAAAGTAAGGAGCTAAGTTCCGATGAAGCGACTGGTTTGCTTAAAGTGGTAACTGATTACGCGTATGCATTAGATATCCTAGATAAATATGATCATCAACAATTAACTATAGATGGAACTACATCAGAAGAGCTATTTATAATTGATTATTCCGAAGCAATGAAGGCCATTCGTGACCTTAAAGATAAATTTGGCGGAAGCTCCTTGTTTGGAAATGAAAAAGATGCCTCTTTTAGAGGTTCAATTGGTGCCATTTATCAAACCTTTGGAGGAATAGATGTATATCCAAGTCTAGAGGAAAAAGCTGCAAATCTTCTATATTTCGTTGTTAAAAACCATTCTTTTTCTGACGGAAACAAACGCATTGCCGCCTATCTTTTTGTATGGTTTTTGGATAAGAATAGAATTTTATACAGAAATGACGGCTCCAAACGGATTGCAGATAACGCTTTAGTCGCACTAACATTAATGATTGCAGAAAGTAAGGCTGATGAAAAAGAGATGATGGTTAAGGTAATCGTGAATTTAATTAATTCAAACAACTAAACAATATGAAACATCGTTTATAGTAATCAGTAAAAATTATTTAATTCCCTCCCAACTTTTCCGCTTGCTCCACAACTTTTGGCAATGATCCTTGATCCCTTGATTCCCCTGTTCTGCTTGATCGGTTTCTGTGCAAAATTTAGTCTTTAAATAAAAAATCCCTGATTTTGGTCAGGGATTTAATTCGATTTTTTTTTGAAGTACTCGGGGCGGGAATCGAACCCGCACGCCTTTGAAAGCACAGGATTTTAAGTCCTGCGTGTCTACCAGTTCCA